>Ga0208903_1000010_pt1 | contig 213066 bp, 166 predicted proteins | sample AntAceMetag02UKJ_FD_184769 | JGI IMG/M metagenome (GOLD analysis project Ga0208903, IMG submission 184769) | Saline lake microbial communities from Ace Lake, Antarctica - Antarctic Ace Lake Metagenome 02UKJ (SPAdes) (version 2) | ecosystem: Environmental > Aquatic > Non-marine Saline and...
GGCTTTTCCTTCTAATAGGAAACCAAGCTGCCGATAAGTTAAAGAAAGATATTCCCATCCTAATCACCTTACGAAAGCATGTAAACGAGGCAGAAACACAGTCTTTTAAAACTTGGTTAGATCAGAAACCCTACACAAGAAGCACTAAAAGCATCACGAGAGAGGAAGCAGCAGAAGAATTGCAACGCGAGCTAAAAGAGGAGTTTCTAGATTTTATGGGGCAAAATCCTTTACCTGCTTCTGTAGATTTAAAAGTAAAACCAGCATACACTGAGACCGATAGCTTAAAGATTCTTTGTGCTGAGATAGAGAAGAACCCAGCGGTGAGACAAGTTATATGGCACCCAAATATGGTCGCTGAAATGCAGGCCAATTTTAAGAAAATAAGTTTGTTTCTGCTTATCTTTAGCGGTATCCTGCTTCTGATAGCCGTAGCTCTTATAAACAACACTATTCGATTGGCGATTTTCTCTAAGAGATTTATAATCCGCAGTATGCAACTTGTGGGCGCCACATCTGGATTTATCCAAAAACCGTTTCTTGTGCAGAGTATCTGGAGAGGAATTCTCGCTGGCTTAACCGCTTTCTTCATGATCATCTCCATTCTTTACTTCTTTAGAGACTCTTTAAAAGAGCTCACGGGAGTGCTTGACCAGCAGTTTTTAACCGCATTTGGCAGTTTATTTCTAGGGATAGTGGGTGCCGGCATAGTGATCTCTTTCTTTTCTACTAAATTTGCCGTGAGAAAATATATTAGATTAGATTACGGTAGATTACATTAGCAACATGGCAAAAAAAGAAAATACTCCTACAGATTTTGTGTTCAGTAAGCAGAATTACGTTTTATTGCTTATTTCACTAGCCGTTATTGTGGTTGGTTTCGCTCTTCTTTCTGGAGGAGGAAGTGATAACCCGAATGAGTTTAGTGAAGAAATTTTTAGTGTGAGAAGATTATATGTCGCACCTATAATTATTCTGGGTGGTTATTTTTTAGTCATTTATGCTATCATGAAAAAGCCTAATAAAGAGATATAAGGCCGCATCTTACAAGCTCATTTATGTTACCGCATTGATTTGGGCGCATCGTTCTACAACACATGGATTTTTTAGAGGCCCTTATTTTAGGTATCGTTCAGGGATTAACCGAATTTCTACCAGTGAGCAGCAGTGGGCATATAGAACTCGCTCAGAAAATTCTAGGAGCAGACGACTTAAAGGACAAAGAAGCCCTGTTAAGTGTAGTTCTTCATGCTGCCACAGCACTTAGCACCTTAGTGGTTTTCAGGAAGGATATTCTAGAAATACTGCAAGGTCTAATCTCAAAAAACAAAAAGCATATTACCTTTTCTCTAGCTATTATCATTTCCATGATTCCCGCTGCATTCGTAGGAGTATTTTTTGATGACTTTCTAGAATCTCTCTTCGAGGGAAATTTACTTCTAGTAGGAAGTATGTTACTCGTTACATGCGGACTTCTGTTTCTAGCAGACACCGCTAAAAACACCAACAACGAAGTGACGGTGAAATCAGCACTCATAATAGGACTAGCTCAGGCTATAGCCATTCTTCCAGGAATATCTAGATCTGGTGCTACTATTTCTACCTCTGTACTTCTAGGAATAGATAGAACTAAAGCCGCTCGTTTTTCATTCTTAATGGTCGTTCCATTAATCCTAGGGAAAATAGCTAAGGATTTGTTAGACGGAAAATTTACGTTTTCATCAGAGTTAGCGGCACCACTCGCTATAGGATTTGTAGCTTCTTTCATTACAGGAATAATCGCCTGTGTATGGATGATAGCACTGGTAAAGAAAAGTAAGTTATCCTGGTTTGCTTTTTACTGTTTAGCAGTAGGAATAACAGCTATACTATGGGGACTAAACGTAAGCGCTTAGACTAACGCATATTTGGCTGCTACGGTATCCCAATTTACGATATCCATAAAAGCATTGATATAATCTCCCCTCATGTTTTGATACTTTAAATAGTAAGCATGTTCCCAAACATCTATTCCTAAGATAGGAGTTCCTCCCTCTTTTACGATGTTTTTCATCAGTGGATTATCCTGATTAGCAGTAGAGCTAATAGCTAATTTACCATCCTTATCAGCTGTTAACCAAGCCCACCCAGAACCGAATCTCGTTTTGGCAGCCTTAAAAAATGCTTGTTCGAATTTCTCTTGACTACCGAACCCTGAACTGATGGCTTCTGCTAATTTACCGTTTGGTGTTTCACTTCCTCCAGGCGTTAGGCATTCCCAAAAAAGAGAATGATTGTAATGGCCTCCCGCATTATTTCTTATCCCTGTCTGGCCCGCTTTAACCTGAGCTAACACATTTTCTATGCTATTTGCCTCAAATTCTGGTGACTCTATAAGCGCTTTATTTAACTTTCTTACATAACCCGCATGGTGTTTTGAGAAATGAATCTCCATCGTTTGAGCATCTATATGTGGCTCTAGAGCCGCATAATCAAACCCCAATGTGGCCTGCTTAAACTCGGTTATAATTGAAGGAACTACTGCAGAATCACCTTCACCCGTCTTACCTTCATTACTCGAAGAGTCTCCGCATGACATTAATGGTGAAACCATTATTCCAGCCGCTGCTGCTCCAGATATTTTTAGAAATTTTCTTTTATCCATGGTAATATTTATTCAGTGTGTAAGGTATGTTTTTCTCACAATAAAAAGCTCAAGATAACATCTCGCTATCCATGAATAGATTCTTCAGAGCCATATTTTTTCATCAAAGTAGCTTCGTAGTCCAAGTATTCCTCCCAGCGCTTATTAGCCACTTCTACTCCAGCTATTTTTCTGGCGTGAGTTAAAAAAGAAGTGTAATGACCTGCTTCAGAAATCATTAAATCATTGTAAAAGCGTACTAATTCGGGATCCTCTAACTTCTCAGATAATAGTTTAAAACGTTCACAGCTTCGTGCCTCTATCATGGCGCCTACTAATAGATATTCTAAAAGTTGGTCTACTCTAGTACCTCCCTTCTTCACAAAAGCTCTCAGGTCATTTACATAAGGATCTTTCCTTTTTTGATCTAAGCCGAGACCTCTCTTCTTTAGTAGCTCTACCACCATTTTAAAATGACTCAGCTCTTCCATAGAAATTTGAATCATCTCATCCACCAGTTCTCCAAACTCAGGAAACTTGACTATAATAGTTATAGCGTTTGAGGCGGCCTTTTGCTCACACCACGCATGATCCATTAAGATGTCCTCTATGTTTTGCGTAGCAATATCTGCCCAACGTGGATCAGTAGGTAACTTTAACCCTAGAAGCACTTTCTTAGCCATTATCTTTTTTTTATAGACAAAGATAGATAAACCATCAACGACTCGAAAAGGTATGTCGTGTAGGATAATTCGTACAAACTTATAGTCCCTTGCCCTCCATGCTCTTGGGATTACTCTCTCTATCTTTACATCACGAACTAAAATCAACTCCTATGAAATTTTTCAAACATGCACTAATAATCGCTATCCTACTTTTCGCTGCTGTTCCTGGGAATTCTCAGAGCGCAAATAGAAGTCTAAACAAAGCAGACAAAGCTTTTAATGGGTATGAGTTCAAAAAAGCCTTGAAGTTATACCAGAAAGCTCTGGAGACCGACTCATCCGCCCACATAATAAGAGGAATCGCGCAATCTTTATCTTACCTACAACAGACCGCAGAATCTACAAAACACTTTAGAATGTTAGTGGACCAACCAAACCCACTTCCGCTTGATATTCTGGAATATGCACAGAGTTTGAAAAGAGCAGGTGATTATGAAGAAGCTTCAGTATGGGTTGAAAAGTATAGAGACATATACCCGCTAGACTTGAGAGCTCGAAATCATTCGGTAAACTCCTATCACTATAAAAAACTAGCTCGAAATAAAAAGAATCCGCTTTTTTTCGGATTAAACATCAATGACGAGGAGAATATTATGGGCTTTACTAACTATGAAGATGGGGTTATTTTTAGCAGAAGTGAGAATAATAGTTCGGTGGATTATATGGAGTCTTCAGACGTTTTCTTGGATATGATGAGCGCCTCTTTAACATCAGATAGAGAGCTAGAGGATCCTAAGTTTCTTCCTTCTGTATTAAACGCTAACCTTCATGATGGGTCTAGTTCTTATCATGAGGCTACTTCTACACTTTATTTTACGAGAAACGCAGCCCAGAATAAAGGAACTAAAGACAATGACTCTCGATTTGAGATTTTATCCTCTCAAAAAGAAGATGGAAAATGGCAAGAGCCTATTCCTTTCGAATTTAATTCTGAGGAATACTCACTAGGGCATCCTACTATTTCTCCAAACGGAAAAGAGCTATACTTCACTTCTGATCAACCCGGTGGTTTTGGAGGTAAGGATATCTATGTTTCTAAAAGGCGAGGAAGAGAATGGACTAAGCCTGAGAATTTAGGCCCCCAAGTAAACACAGAGTCAAATGAAGTGTTTCCTTACATCACTGATGGACAAGTTCTATATTTCGCTACAGAAGGGCATGCAGGTTTAGGTGGGTTAGATGTCTTCAAAACATATCCATTTGAAGAGTTTTGGGCCCAACCTGAGAACTTAGGTGCTCCTGTCAACTCTCGAGCTAATGATTTCGGTCTTCTCTTCATTAATCAAGGGGAAGCACTATTCATCTCAGACAGAATAAGTGGAAAAGGATCTGGCGATGCTTATTACGTGAATTTCCAAGAGACCCATAAATTCTTTACTATTCCTTCTAAATTGATAGAAAACAAAAACGTAAGTCCTATTAGTGTACTAAACCTAGAAACAGGAGAAGAGCATTTCTACGAAAAAGCGGAAACCGCGCTTTTAGAATTAGACGGTACTGACTCTAGGTATAAAGTCACTTGGAGGCACATGGGAGAAAGTAGAGAAATACTCATCAACGGAACTGACGATGAGACGGGATCATTGAATATTCAATTGAAAGGATTAGAAGGAATAAAAGCACAAGATTTTCTGTCACATGTAAACACAACAGGAACCGAAAAAGAAAACAAAATTAAGATTGATCAGAAAGTCTGGACATACGAAAATGCAGAGTCTAATAATTTCTTAGCAGAAATCGACAGCGAGCCAACTAATTATGTAAGAGGAAAAGACAATGTAATCACACTAGATAGAGACGGTAACGGATTTAGAGCTCCTACTTTTCCTGAGCCAGAAAACTTTAATAACAAAACGATCCTTTGCTTAAAAGACAACTATGCTAATAGCACAAACAGTTATAAATCTAAATTAGCGTCCCTACTTTCATCTTATGATGGTGAGTCATACGTTACCATCAAGCTCATAAAATCCGATAAATTAACCCCAGAAGAAATGGAGTCGTTCGGTGAAAGAGTAGAAGAGATAATTTTGAGTTATGGCATTACTACAGAAAAAATTAAGCTCGGGTGGATGGATATACCTTCTGTTTCTATCGGTTCAATTAGCTCATCAAATTTCGAGATTTACATCACTGCAGACGATAATTTTTCTTTTACAGAATAAAGTTTAATTAGTTATTTAATATGGAGAATTAACGTCCATTGATTTGCGTAAATTCACCACGTGAAATTTTCAGAACTCGGTTTAAACGACAGCATTTTAGAAGCCATAGGATATATGGGATTCGAAAACGCTACCCCCATTCAAGAACAGGCTATCCCGCTAATCTTAGACGACAAAGACCTCATCGCTTGTGCGCAAACAGGAACTGGTAAAACAGCTGCTTTTATCCTTCCCGTCCTCAATAAAATATGCGAACAAGGGAGTAACGGCATAAACACATTAGTTGTTTGCCCTACTAGAGAGCTCGCGTTGCAAATAGACAAAGAAATCCAAGGTTTTTCCTACTTTGCTGGAGCAGACTCTTTCCCCGTTTACGGAGGAGGAGAAGGCTCAGACTGGGACAAACAAAAAAACGCACTTACCTCGGGAGCAGATATTATCGTAGCTACACCCGGCAAGTTGCTTTCTCATTTATCTATGGGTTATGTAGATTTATCTAACCTTAAGCACTTCATATTAGATGAAGCAGATAGAATGTTAGACATGGGTTTCCATGAAGATATCGCTAAAATCATTTCTTACCTACCAGCCAAAAGACAGAATCTCATGTTTAGTGCTACCATGCCGCCTAAAATTAGACAGCTGGTAAAAAAGACGATGGTAGACCCATTGGAAATAAACATTGCATTATCTAAACCAGCAGAAGGAGTTCTACAGGCGGCATACTGCGTGTTCGATGACCAAAAGGATGCTGTGATAAAATCTCTTATTCAAGACAAACCTGAATGTACGAGTATTATCATATTCACGAGTACTAAGAAAAAAGTAAACACCATAGTTAAAGCCCTAAAAGGGAATGGCTATGAAGTAAGAGGTGTTTCTTCAGACTTAATACAGAAAGACCGTGAGGAGGCTCTTAGGAGGTTTAGAAGTAGACAAACTAGAGTAGTAGTAGCCACAGATGTTCTGGCCAGAGGAATAGATATAAAAGACATTAACCTAGTCATTAATTATGACGTCCCTAATGACGCGTCAGATTACGTACACAGAGTAGGAAGAACTGCCAGAGCAGATACTACCGGTATAGCGCTTACGATGATTAGTCCTTCAGACATGTTTCGGTTTAAGCGAATAGAAGAACTCATAGATACAGATGTGTTTAAAGTTCCTGTTCCTGAACAGTTCGGTCCAGCACCAGCCTGGAATCCGAATGCCAAAGGAGAGAAAAGAGGATACGGTGGAGGTGGCGGAGGCGGAAAGAAGTTTTACCGCAATAAGAAAAAGTAATCCCTTTAAGATGAGGCATGTCTTGATCCTAGCCATTGGATTTCTCAGTTCCTGTGCACAGAATGTGCATGAAGTCCAGGAATCCACTGAAACCATAAATATCGAGATTTCAGTCTCTGAATCTATTTCTAACATCCCACTGGAAAACACCAAAATCAGGATTAGAAAGGATAAAAAACTTCTTACCACACTAGAGGCCGATTCTAACGGATACACCGAAATCAAACTTCCACTGAATCACAGCTATCTTCTAGAGTGCGTTCAGCGAGGTTATGTGTCTAAAAGTATATTCATAGACACCCAAAATATTACACCAGAAGACCAAGAAGGAGGGTTTAAGTTAGACCTAGAAATCACTCTTTTTCACGATAAAAAAGGGTTTGATTCCAGTATTTTAATGAGTCCCATAGGCATAGCCAAGTATGACTCCTTGGCTAACGCTATAGAATTTGACTTCGGGTACACCAGAGAAATCCTAAAGAAAGTAGAGGCCTCATTAGAAAAAGCAGAATTCGAACTGCTAGATGAATTTAATGCGCTGATGTCAAAAGCCGACAAACTAGAACTGGAAGGAAAGCCCAATAGAGCACTTCACGTCTATAGAAGAGCTTTTAAACTCATTCCATCTAATGAAAACGTGCAGATAAAACTAGGGTACGCTGCACCGAAAGAAACCGCACCCAATACTTAACCCACATGAGCTCACAGAAAAAGAAAATACTCGTTCTAACCGGAGGTGGAGATTGCCCGGGATTAAACGCTGTAATTAGAGCAGTAACTCGAGCTGCTCTTACTGATGGCGGCTATGAGGTTTGGGGAAGTATAGAGGCTTTTAATGGGGTTTTATCTAACCCGTTAAACCTGGTTCAACTTACTAGAGCAAACACCGCGGGTATTCACGTAACGGGCGGTACTATTATTAAAACCACCAATAGAGGAAATCCTTTAGATTTTCCTGTTCAATTAGAAGATGGCTCTTGGACAAATAAAGACCTGTCTGACTCCTTAATAAAAACTATTCATGATGAAGGCTTTAGTGCCGTCATAAACATCGGAGGAGATGGTAGTCAGAAGATTGGATTAGCGTTGCAACGCAAAGGACTAAACATTATAGGCGTTCCTAAGACGATAGACAACGATTTATCGGCTACTGATTTAACCTTTGGATTCAATACTGCGGTGCAAATAGCCACAGAGTCATTCGATAAATTAGTAACCACAGCCGCCAGTCATAGCAGGGTCATGCTTATGGAAGTAATGGGAAGAGATGCCGGCTGGATAGCCCTGCACACGGCCATAGCAGGAGGCGCAGAAATCTGCCTGATTCCAGAAATACCGTATGACTTAAATACCATTTTAGAAAAGATAAAATACCGTTATGACCACGGAAAAAGATTTGTAAATCTAGTAGTAGCTGAAGGAGCCAAACCTAAAATAGGCGGAGCAGTAGGCGAGCAATCTACTGATGCAGGAGACGAGCATTTCAAATACGGAGGAATAGCCAATTACCTCAGAAAGCAACTGGAAGACGCAGGCTGTCCTGCTCAGATAAGAACTACCGTGCTCGGCCACATACAGCGCGGAGGAACGCCTACAGCATTTGATAGAGTGCTGGCCACATCTATGGGTGTTAAAGCATTTGAAATGGTTAAAAAAGAGCAGTTTGGACAAATGGTAGCCTTAAAAAACAACCGCTTAGAAAGCGTAAGCCTAGAGGATGCCACGAGCAAGTACAACTATGTAGACCAAAAAAACTACCTCATCCAAACCGCCAAAGCCATGGGAATGAGTTTTGGAGAATGAGGAGGTAATTGGCAACTTCGCGCACCCCTTAATCCTAATGCGGCAAGAGCTCAGCATAACACTCAGCACATCGCTTAAAGGGGAAACCAGCGCTCAAAACAAATTAGCTTTAATGGGATAAATGAAACTGAAAAACACAACACCAAGTAGCAAGTTAGCACGTGTGTAAGCGCACCCTTCAGGCGGTGCTCTGAGCTCTTGTCGAATGTGGCAGCGGAATCGGGAGAGACTTTGGACTTTAGACTAAAAGGGCGCAGCTCTAACTCTCGACTAAACTAGTAATAGAATCCAGAATTAATAATTCATCCTTAACCATTAATAATTAAAATCACTTCTTCCCTTCAAAAGGCACCGTGGTGAAATAGCCGCTTAACCACGGCTGCATTTTGTATTCTACATTTATAGGAAGAGCTATAGACTGCGCACCACCTTTTGGTTCTATGAAGAATTCTTCCTCTCCCGCTATAAACTTGATTTTCATTGGATAATTGGCTGGAGTTCCTTCTGCCCATCTGTATTTTAGTTCCGCAGTGCTTTTGTCTTCACTAATAAGCACGCTATACGCAAGCTCTGGCGGGTCAGCTACACGGAGCATTCTATCAAAAATAGCTTGTAAATCACACCCGCATTTTTCTAGAAAGTAGGCTTCAAACTCTGCAGAAGAAATAGTAGTATCTCTGAATTCTACCTGCATATCTTTAAGAATACGCATAAATAACTCGTCATTCTCCATTTGAGTTCTCAGGGTATGCATAAGCATAGCGCCTTTATTATAAATATCTCCATCTGCATGGGCGGCCCAACTGGTGTAGCGCACATTAGGTACTTTCTGTATTGGTCGTTTGTTATAGATTCCCCAATACTGCTGGTTACGGCAGTATTTTAAATAGTTATCATATCCATACAGCTTTTCTGCTACCAAGCTTTCTCCATAAGTAGCCAATCCTTCATGAAGCCATATATCAGAATAATCAGTGGCGGTGATACTATTTCCCCACCATTCGTGGGCTATTTCGTGCACCAGAGTGGTGTTCAGTTCTTCCCAGTCTATTTCATAATCGCTGCCCATGGCTATGCATCCCTGGTGCTCCATAGCGCTGAACGTAGACTCCACGAATTTCAATCCGTCATTCCACCATGGATACTCCCCAAAAAGCTCTTCAGAAGCACGCATTACTTTAGGAGTCTGTGCATAAAATTTTCTAGCAGCCTCTTCATTTTCTCTAAGCACATAAAACTCTAACTCGTGAGTTACTCCATTGATATCCGTATAAGGAAGCTGAAATTTCACGAAGTCTCCTGCGTTAAACGAGATGTTATAGACATTTATAGAATTGGAAACCAACCACTCGGTTACCGTTCTTCCTTTATTGGTTTCAGTGCGTTGCAACACCCCATTACACGAAGCCTCTAGACCTTCAGGTACATCTAAACGGATGCTGCATTTTTCTGGTTCGTCTATCAGTAAATCTTTACACGGAAATAAAGACCCTACTCCTAAGCCCTCTGTTTGGGTAGAGAACCATGGGGTTCCATAGCTATCTTCTTTCCACACGATAGGTCCTTCTCCCAATATATTAGGTGGTTTCCCGTGGTAGTAAAATGTAATTTCTATGGATTCACCAGCCTCCTGTTCTTTGGGAAAGATGATGTAAACTAAATCTCTCTTTCTTTTATATATCACCTGTTCTCTGCATTTTACAGAATCTAGTTTCAGATGATGGCTTAAATCGAAGAGCAGTGTATCTTGGTTTTGAACTATATCCATCCAAATCTCCATGCTGCCTGAGATTTCTTTTTTCTCAGGAAAAACTGCCACGTCCCAGTTATACTGAGTTACATCATACGCTGAACGCATGCCGTTATTCCCACCAGAAAGGTGGCTGTACTTATTGAACTTAGGCAAGTCTGTATCTTTATCTAAGTTGTAATATTTTAGAAAAGGAGTGTAGCGGCAGCCGGCTAAAGCCAGTATTGCAACGCTGAAAAAAACCAGTTTTTTTACCATCTGTGTGCTCATCATTTAAGAGCACTAAAATACGCTTACTGAACCACCAGTTTCTGACTCGTAGACTCTAATTCACTCGCTATATGAACATGGTAAATACCAGCAGTTAACTGGCCAGCATCGAAGAAAAACTTGGTTTCTCCTGCTTTTACATCTCCGCTAAACACCTCTAGCACCTCTTTTCCTTGAGCATCTGTTATAAATACTCTGCCTTTAGAAGCGTTGGATAACGAAACGGGAATTACTGTAATAGCCTTGGCTGGATTAGGATAAATGGGCAGAATTTCTACTGCTGTGTTCTCATTTATGCTCACCTCGCCCAGTACCCTAAAGTTCCAGTAACCTTCTGGCGCTGGCATAGGTCTATTCTGCTGTTTTCCAGAAGTAGCTTCCCCATGAATATAATATTCTATAACGGTTCCGGCTAGATGAGCTGGAATAAATGCTTCCCAGTCGTTTCCTCCAATGCTGGCCAATGCTACTTCAGCATAATCCACTTCTCCAGCTACTCTCCAAAACATGCTGCCTTCGCTGATTCCAGACCTGTGATTCATGTATGCCTCTACACGGTAATCATCTGTAGTATTAAACGTATCCTCTAGTGGGTTATGAGAAATGAGCAGCGGATCTTCTACTCCTACAGAATGTGTGATACAGTGGAGTGCTCCAGCAGCAGAGATAATAGGGTCTGGCTGGTCATCGCAGTCTATAGATATTACATTATACCCCGGTAGCTCTTCAGCATAAATTCTTCTAGCTATGGAATCAAACTCTTCTCTATACGTAGGAACTAATATGGTTTTATTGATAAAAATGCTATTGGTAAATGTTCTGTAATAAGGCTCTGCGAAATCTCCATCTGGAAAACCTCCAAAAGCCGAAGGAACCATAGGAATCCAAACTATCTTCCAAGGTGTGCCCCATTTAGTAGTAGTATTGGACAGAATATATTCCATGTTGGCTTGAATTTGAGGCCCATCAGACTCATCACCGAAGTCTCCTATTAGAAGTGTTTCTTCATCGAGCAGTTTCATGTGCATGTCTATGTGACTAATTAAATCGAAAGGAAGAATCGGCATAAGGTTGTAATTCTCTACACCTATCCACTCGTTTAAAATCTCCTCTATTTCCTCCAAATCTTTAGGGCTCACACCATAAACATTAAAGGGTGCATTTTCATCGAGTATCAGCTCAGAAGCAAACGCATTTCCAAAACCATCACTCATGTAGTTTCCTCCAGTATTCACTAAATCAGAGGGGGAATCAGTAATACAGTATAAATCTAATCCTAAATAATCCGCTATGTAGGATGGAGAAGCATCATCTTCTGGTCTATTAACCCTGTTATAAATCCAGTCCACCATAACGAGGTCATCTACTTCATTTCCATAAACTATGTTAGCGGCATAATCTCTCATCCAAATAGAATTGAACTCCGCTTCCAAAATAGTTACGTTATCAAAATTAGCAATTGGATCTAATCCATCTTGGCTAGAGTTTAAGTAAGACTCGGTTTGGTTGATGTTTTCTGAAAGAATAATCACTTCACATTCCTCTTTGGCCGCTACTATTATTTGTTTTAGAATAGATGGAAAAGACGTCCAAGCCACAGTTAGCGCCTGAATCTCTTCCCACTCAGCCATATTCCTAAGGTTATCGAAAGGCGGAGGAGTCTCTATTCCTCTAGCAGAGTTCAGTGTAAACTCACCCTGCTCTAATTGTCTTTTTTCGAGCTCAGTCATATAGGAAGGCAAAATGTCGCTTTCAGTTTGTTGAGAATAAACAACTCCGCTTATAAGCATGACTGCTGCTAACAGAGTGATTCTATTTATTAGGTTTCTTAAAATCATCTGCCGAAGATAAAAAAACTTTAAGGGATTTTGTGGAATTTCTATGTTCTCCTCATCTAACTAATAACTCCGGAGGATTTCAATTATAAACTAAAAAAGAAAAGCATGAAACATTTAATAGTATTAGCAAGCGTAATGTTCCTGAGCATAATCGCAACAGGACAAAACTTCGGGGAAATTCATGGAAAGGTTATCGATGAACATGGAGAACCGCTACCCGGTCTGAATGTATACACACAATCGTCCTCAGGTGAAATAATGGCCACTACAAACCTAGATGGGAGGTACAAACTGAAGCCGCTAAACCCCGGGATTTACACCTTGGAATTTAGCTTTATGGGTTATGACACACACCGCCTAACAGACATTAACGTGGACCCCGACAAGATCAACATGCTCAAAAAAGTTCAAATGGCACGCAGCGCTACAGATATTCCTGAAGTAATTATTATCACCTATACAGACCCGTTAATAGACCCAGAAGAAACGAGTAGGGTTACTATGAGAGCATCAGATATAAAATCAAACTCGCGCAGAACTTCCCTTGTAGATATGATAGGCTCCATGAAGAGTGATGTGAAAAAGGGGACAGACGGGGAGTTATACTTCAGAGGTTCTAGAACAGGCGCAGTTCAGTATAACATAGATGGTGTGAAGATGGGAGCCAATGCCGCCCGAATACCAAGTTCAGCTATAGGAAGCATCTCCATATATACAGGCGGCTTACCGGCTAAATACGGAGATACTACTGGAGGCGTAGTGGTAATAGAAACCAAGAGTTATATGGATTTGTATAACGCCTCTCCACGAAAATAACTTTAAACCTATACTTGCAGCTTATAGCGTTGCAATGAAAATAACAGGTCTTTTTGTACCTTTCAACATTGCAGCGCTTAACCCCAAATGAAGCTCTTTAAAACCCACATATCAAAACTCTCCGATATCGAGCTTATACAAGCCTACCAGAAAGAAAACGCCCAAAAATTTACAGCCGAACTCTTCTCTAGGTATGCCCATTTAGTGTTCGGTGTAAGTTTAAAATACCTGAAGAGTGAACCAGAGGCTAAAGACCTTACACAAGACGTTTACACCGTAATTCAGAAAAAATTAAAAACTCACGAAGTGACTAACTTTTCCTCTTGGCTTCATCAACTCACTAAAAATGAGTGTCTGATGGAGCTTAGAAGAAATAAGAGAATAGAATTAGTTCCTTTGACAGAAAACAACTTAGAGGAAGAAGACTCGCATATAGATGAGAAGATTCTTCTAGAAACCAAGATAGAAACACTACTCAAAGAACTAGAGAACTTAAAGCCAGCCCAAAAAGAATGTATGAAGCTCTTTTACCTTAAAAAAATGAGCTACAGAGAAATTACCAGCTCTACTCCCTACTCCGAAAAAGAAGTAAAGTCATACATACAGAACGGCAAAAGAAATTTAAAGAATCAATTAATTCATCATGCAGAATTCAGAACTGAAGAACGAGCTACTAGGAGCGCATAAAGAGGTTTCTGCCAAAGAGCTAAAAGATTACCTAGACGGAAATCTGAGTAACTCTAAAGCCAGGGCCGTAGAGGCCAAGCTAAACTCAAGTGATTTTAGCTCAGAGGCAGCAGACGGCATAAAAACGTATGGTACGGTAGCTTCAGCCACAGCTATAAGCCATAAGTATGCTTCTAGTACTTTAAACACACCACTACTCCTTACTTTTTATTCTGTATCTATAGCTATATCAGGAGTCTGGGCGTTCATGTACTTTTCTAATGAAGACGGAATTTCTACTAAAAATGACTTAGCCGAGACCACACAAAAACAGACGATACTTACCCCAACCGCTGAAGATAAAAAAGCCAGCTATGTAGAAGAAGAGCTTAATGAAAAGCAGGAAAAAATAGCAAAAAACCTTCAAATTATAAATACACCTGAAACTCCAGAAGCCAACAAAGTAAGTGCTCAAGAAAGTGACCCTATCCTATTTTCCATAGAAACAGAGCATGAAATATTCACACTAAACCCTCTTGAGAAAAAGAAAGGTAAACTGTTTCAAATATCAGAAAAAGCAACTTTAAAGACTCAATCCGCTCGAATAAGACATTACCGAAATTACAAGTTAGTAGACCAGGGAATAGGAATAGACCAATCCCTCTTACGCCCCATTATAGAAGGTACTCCTGCATTCAAGGAAACCATAGTAATTAACCCGAAGTATCCAGATTGGGTTCCTGCAGACTCTATTTATAGGGTTAGTATAAATGAAGGAATAGACTGGATAATTAGTAAAGACTACGCCAAAGCTAAAATGAGGTTTAAGCGTCTTTTAGAAAACACCCCTAAAGACCTGAGTTCTTCATTCTACCTAGGGTACACCTACTACTTAGATGGAAAGCACGAACAAGCGTTAACGTATCTTCAAATGGCACAAATTCACGTGATTCAAACCTTTGACCATGATGCTCGCTTTCTAGAAATCAAGTGTTACTTAAACTTAGGAAGAGATGAAGACGCCCTAAAAGAAGCATTATACCTAAAGAACGCAGACAGCTTCTACGCAGAAAAAGCGATGGAACTCGTAGAGTAAGAACCAAAAAAAAGACCCCAGCACAGCTGAGGTCTTTTCTATTTTTAATCTTGTATACTCTTATTCCGTGATTCCTTCTAACTTTAAGAGGAAAGCATATTCCAGAGCATATTCTTTTAAAGCCGCGAATCTCCCTGAAGCACCGCCATGGCCTGTTTCCATGTTGCAGTCCATAATCAGAATGTTTTCGTCTGTTTTATACTCTCTTAGTTTGGCTAACCATTTAGCAGGCTCCCAATACTGTACTTGACTATCCCAATACCCAGTAGTGATAAGCATATTAGGATACGCTTGTTTCTTCACATTATCATAAGGAGAATAGCTCTTCATGTAATGGTAATACTCTTCTACTTTAGGGTTTCCCCATTCATCAAACTCACCAGTAGTAAGAGGAATCGTTTCATCTAACATCGTAGAAACTACATCTACGAATGGAACAGCTGCTAGTACACCATTAAAATAATCAGGCTGCATATTTATTACTGCACCCATCAATAATCCTCCTGCGCTTCCTCCTTGAGCGTATAAATGCTCAGGATTGGTGTACTTTTCATCCATAAGGAACTTAGCACAATCTATATAATCAGTAAATGTGTTAATCTTCTTAAGCATTTTACCGTTCTCATACCAGTCTCTTCCGAGTACTTGCCCTCCTCTAATGTGCGCTATGGCAAACACGAATCCCCTATTCAATAGCGTTAATCTTAACGAACTAAATCCAGGATCTATGTTAGCTCCATAGGAACCGTAAGCATAAAGTAATGTCGGGTTTTCTCCGTTTAGCTCTATTCCTTTCTTGTACACCATAGACATAGGAACTTTGGTTCCGTCTTTAGCTGTAGCGTATACTCTTTTAGATTCATAATCCTCAGGATTATGGCCACCTACTACCTCACTTTGTTTTAATAGTTTTTGTTCTTTCGTCCTCATGTTCCACTCGAGGGTCGAAGATGGAGTAGTCATAGACGTATACCCATATCTCAGCCAGTCTGTATCGAAATCAAGATTCGCTCCAGTACCCGCAGAATATGCAGCATCTTTAAACGGTAAGTAATACTCTGCATCACCTTCCCATGGTTTGATTCGTAGGTTTGTAAGCCCGTTTTCGCGCTCATCCAGCACTAAGAAATTACTAAAAAGCTCTACGCCCTCTAGCATCACATTTTCACGGTGAGGAATTACTTCTTCCCAGCTTTCGAGTCCACAGTTAGCTACATTAGCTTTCATTAACCTAAAGTTCTTAGCCTCATGGTTCGTGAGAATATAGAAATGCTCTTTATAATGAGCCACGCTATACTCGAGTTTTTCAGTTCTAGGCTGAATCATAGTAAACTCAGCATCTGGCGTGTTCGCATCTACGAACGTATACTCGTTGGAAAGTGTGCTATACGACCCGATAATGATATAAGCTCTTGATTTTGTTTTGTAAACGAAGGTTCCGAAGGTTTCATCCTTTTCCTCATAAACCAACGCATCCTCAGACTGAGGAGTACCTATTTTGTGTTTGTAGATTCTATTGCTACGCAGGGTAACCTCATCTTTCTTAGTGTAAAACACAGTTTTATTGTCATTAGCCCATGTAACACCGCCTGTAGTTCCTTCTAGCTTATCAGACAGATAATCGCCTGTTTTTAGATTTTTAAAATGCACCGTGTAGACCCTTCTTGATACGGTATCCTCTCCATAAGCCACCACTTCATTACTTGGACTTACCGACCTTCCAGCTATAGAGTAATAATCATGACCTTCGGCTAGTTTAGGCCCATCCAACATGATTTCTTCTGTAGATTCTAGCGTTCCTTCCTTTCTGCAATAAATAGCATATTCCGCTCCTTCTTCAGTTCTCACATAGTAATGATACCCATTACTCTTATAGGGTACAGACTCATCTTGTTCCTTAATTCTTGCCTTCATTTCCGTGAAGAGTTTATCTTGGAGGTTTTCTGTATCCTTCATTACCGACTCTTTATAAGAGTTTTCGGCATTTAGGTAGTCTAAAACATCTTGTGTTTGTTCATCAGATTTCTCTGCGTTCTTTTGTTCATCAGAAAGCCTCATCCAAAAATAATCGTCTACGCGCACATCTCCGTGTGCGGTAAGCTCTTTAGGAATTTTCTTGGCTAAAGGAGGTGTAATGTCTTCCATTTTTTTATCTGCTGTTGTTGATTCTTGATTTTGATTGCAGGCTATTAATAGCGTAGCAATGCAAAGGTATTTCCATAAACTATTCATAGGGTTGATTTTAAGCGAAAATAGCTAACCCAAGGATATGATACCCTTTAGAAATGTCGAATAACTATAAAAAAATGTAATTTACATGAAGAATAGGTAGATAGACCACTGACCTATTTATCAATTCTACTGCATAAAACAGCAGGAAGGAAGTCAAAGCAAAATATGCTCTTTAAGAAATGGGATGGGCTAAGGAAATTAAGGCGTTATACTGCGAACTTTTGAGAAATCATATTAGGTCCGTCAAGGACGAAGATATAATACTGCCCAATCTCTAAACACTCGATATAGATATTCGTTTCATGAGAATCTAGCACACCGCTTTCCAACAAATTTCCGTCATTGTCACAAATGTCAAATATGGGTGTTTCACCAGTGTTTGCATAATCTACTGTAATGGAATTCTCATTACTTACTTTAATCTTCAAGGGGTTTATAATTCTTAACATAGCTTCTTATTTTAAATGCCGTTTCGTTAGCTTTACGTTTAAATGTGGAGTTTGTTGCATATTTATCACGTGGCAGTATTTATACTGTCACAAAAAACCAAAGAAATAACCGTACATTTTGGATAGACTTAGAGCTGTAATTATAGATGATGAGCACCATGCTAGAGAAAATCTTAGCATGCTGATTTCTGAGTTTGCTCCAGAAATAGAGGTCGTAGGCCAAGCTGATGGCGTTTCCACAGGAACACAGACAATCAACAAATTAAACCCAGATGTCGTATTCTTAGATATTAGAATGCCTAGTGGATCTGAAGGGTTCGACCTGCTCGCTTCGCTTCCAGAAAAAAACTTCCAAGTAGTATTCGTAACGGCATTTAAAGACTATGCTATAAAAGCGTTAAACGCTAAAGCTCTTCATTACATGCTGAAGCCTATAGATATAGACGACTTAAAAGCTGCCACAGAAAAACTCATCGACTATAGCAAATCCTTCGATGAGGACTCTTCCAACAAAAAGGCCTACCAAGACTCTTTAGATAATCTTAAAGTAGAAATCTTAAAACTGTCAACTGATAGAAAAATTACTCTCTTTCATGCCCGAGGATTTAAAATAGTTAGAGAGAAAGACATTATGTATCTCCTAGCAGATAATAACCTTACCCATTTGTTTTTTAAAGATGGCACTCATTATTTAGATGGGAAGACCATAAAGGTTTTCGAAGATATGCTGAGCCCAGAATCCTTCATTCGTATTCATAAGTCACACATTATTAATCTGGACTATTTAACGGAGTACAGTAATTCTCAGGGAAACACTGTGCTTATGGAAGATGGAAAAAATCTAACCGTTAGCAGAACGAGATTAAACCTACTCATCGAAAAAGTAAAAAAGCTTTAGAACCGCTCACTAAACCTAACCTACCTTTTACTCAATCAAAGCATCTTCTCAGCCCTTTATAAAAGGATGATATTCATTTTTTCACTTTATTTATAACCTCCAAACAAGTACAGAATGAGTAAGCTAAGAGCCGTTATAGTAGATGATGAGATGCACTGCAGAGAAAACCTAAAGTTGCTTGTAGAAGATTTCTGTGAAAACATAGAGGTTCTAGCCACAGCAGAAAACGCTGCAGACGCCAAAGAAAAAATTAGAGACCTAGAACCAGATGTTGTTTTCTTAGATGTGATGATGCCAAATGGTGACGGATTCAGCGTATTAAAATCATTCGAAAAAAGAGATTTCTCCGTTATTTTCACCACTGCTCATAACGAGTATGCGCTTAAAGCTATTAAGGAGTCTGCAGTAGATTACTTAGAAAAGCCTATTAACATAGACGACCTCCAAGTGGCTGTAGCCAAACTTCAAAAAACGGATAAAAATGAAAACCTGAGTTTATCTAAGATTAATGCGCTTATCCAATCTGCCTCTTCTCAGAATAACCCACAGAAACTGGCGGTGCCGACAAGCAATGGATTAATCATGGTAAACACAGAGGAGATAATACACTTAGAAGCCAGTGAAAGCTACACTACATTATTCCTTTCTACAGGAAAACGGTTGGTGAGTAGTAAAACCATTAAAGTTTATGAAGACCACTTATCTCCGAAAGACTTTTACCGGGTGCATAAGTCTCACATTATTAATGTAACTCATCACCTTAAAGAATTTAACCGAACAGAAGGTAACATGGCCGTAATGAGCGATGGAACTCACGTTCCTGTGAGCAGAAGAAAGGTAACTGAATTTGTAGATTACATAAGCACATTTTAATGACCTTAAAACCTCTCTTACTTTTTTTATTTACGCTCAGCTTCTGTTCTGTTCAAGGCCAAAAGTTCGTGTTCTTAAACTACAATGTGGATGATGGGTTAGCGCACTCCCAAGTGCGCTCCCTTTTTCAGGATAAGAACGGGGTCTTATGGGTGGGCTCTCTAGGCGGACTCAGCAGGTATGACGGACAAGGGTTTACCAACTTCTCCACAGATGACGGATTAGTAAACAATGATGTAAAAGCCATAGAACAACTGGCGAATGGTGACCTGATTTTCGGAAGTGTAGGAGGTGTCGCTATCTATAATGGGCGTGCTTTCAGTGCCTATAAATTTTCGGAGAACTGGAAAAGTGCTAGCATAAATAAATTCTACTGCTCTGGAGATAGTGTTCTCATCTGTTCCGAAAAAGGACTCATGTCCTATAGAAATAATAAAGTGAGCTACTTCCCAACCTTTCTTCCCAAAGATGATATGAACTTAAAGTCCATTACCAAGGTGGAAGAAGGGTTCTTGTTTCTTACCAAAAACTCACTTTACCTGTGGAATTATGATGGCTTTAAACCAGTACTTAGTGCAGCCCAAGTTTCTGAGCAGTTAAATGAAGAAACCTCCTCGTTTATGGACATGGTTATAGATGCAGAAGGAAGAATTTACATTTCTACTGCGACTATAGGCTTAATAGAATATGTAGATGGGAACATCGACAACTTATCCATAAAGGAAGGCATGGTAAGCAATGTCCTAGGGAATATTTACCTAGATGACCGTCAAGATATTATGGTCTGCTCTAAAAACGGGCTGAGTCATATAAAAGAGAATGAGATTTATTCATTTACCGAAAAAAACGGGTTAGAGTTTTCTGATGTAAAAGCGGTTCTAAAAGACAGTGAGGGGAGGTTTTGGATAGGAACTAACGGAGGTGGGCTGTTCAAGTTTACCGGATATTCCTTTACGTATTTTAACCAGGATGATGGCCTTTCTAGCGATGTGGTTATGACCATAAACTCTTCTAAAGAAGGGGAGATGGGCTTCGGTACATTCGATGAGGGAGTTTCAATAGTACAGGCAAACGAATGGAGCCATCTAAGTGGGGATGAACTAAAAAACAATAAAATTTGGACAAGCACCACAGACGGTAAAGGAAGAGTCTGGTATGGGTCTTCTGGTGGAATAAACGTAATAGAAAACGGAAAGTCTATACGGAGTATCGCTAAGGAAGATGGACTCGATTATTCTAAGGTTACTTTTCTGTTTCATGAAGAGGATTCAGATTTCATCTGGGCAGGCACGAGCAGAGGCCTAAATAAAATTATAGGTGACTCTGTAGTTCAGATGACAGAATTCCCCGGAAGTAGAATTAGGTCTATTGAGAAAAAAGGAGATGCGCTGTTTCTAGGTTCTAGGCAAGGGTTGTGGAAATATGAAAAAGACACTTTTCAACTTATAGATATTGGACAGAAAGCTGAAGACAAAACCGTTTACTGCATTAAGAGTTTAGACTCTGTTCTCTGGGTAGGAGCTAAGACTGGATTATTTAGAGTTACAGAAACTAGCGCTCAGGAAATACTGCTTTCATCTAACTTTTCCTCTAAAACGATTAACTTCTTAGAGTCTGACCCCGATGGAAATATCTGGGCAGGAACTAATTTAGGTCTGTTTAAAATTAGCCCTGAGTTAGAGGTAGAGTCTTTTACCAAACAGGATGGGTTAGTGAACCTCGAAACCAATCTTAACTCCGTTTTCTCAGACGAAGAAAATTTATGGTTTGGAACTAGCAAGGCATTGCAACGCTTAAACTTTAAAGAGCTGAAACAAGCTGAAACGTTAAACCCACCCTCTGTGGTACTCAAAGAAGTGAGACTGAATCTAGAAAAAACGATCTGGTCTAAAGAGTTCACCCATTTTATGCCAAGCAGTAATATTCCTATTTCACCTGCCGTAAAACATAGGGATAATAATTTCTCGTTTAGGTTTCATGCTAAATCTATAGAAGATGCCAGTAACCTAAGGTATCAATACATGCTAGAGGGGTTTGATGAAAACTGGCAACCGATAACCGAAGAAGCCTATGCCACCTACACCAATTTACCTTTTAAGAGTTTCAAGTTTAAAGTAAGGGCAAAACGACTTAGCCAAGATTGGGGAGAACCTCTTTACTACGACTTCTCTATCACGCCTCCTTTCTGGCAGACATGGTGGTTTATTCTCATCGCTGTTCTTGTAGCCTCCTACTTGTCATTCTCTATATTTCAGTATAGAAGGAAAAACCTAATAACGGCACTAGAAAAAGAGAAGTTTGAAATTAAATCGAAGATGTTGGCGCTAGAGCAGCAGAGTTTAAATAGCAGTATGAACCGCCACTTTATCTTTAATGCCCTTAACTCTATTCAGTATTATATAAACAGACAGGACCGTTTATCTGCGAATAGGTATTTGTCCAGCTTTGCAAAGCTGATTAGAAAAAACCTCGATAGCTCCCAAGTAGCCTTTACCACGCTCTCTGATGAACTAGAAAGACTAGGGCTGTACCTAGAAATAGAGAATATGCGCTTTAAGGACAAATTCGAGTATGAAATTAATGTGGCTGACTCGGTAGATGAAGAAGTAGTGAAAATTCCCTCCATGTTACTTCAGCCATTTTTAGAAAACAGTATCTGGCACGGTATACTTCCACAAGAAAAGAAAGGAAAAATATCTGTAGATATAGACAAGAATGAGCTGGGGCAAATGGAAATACGAATTAAGGATAACGGAATAGGGATTCATACCAGCCAAGCTCAAAAGAACGGGAAAGCCGAACATATCTCTCAAGGAATGAATATTACCAGCGGACGAATAGAACTCCTCCAAAAAATCACAACTGAGAAAGTAACATTGATAGGCCCTTTCGAAATGAAAAACGAGTGGGGAGAAGTGTTAGGAACACAAGTAACCATTAAGCTCCCTATGGAGTATAGGGAAGAGCTAATAGGTTAATCGAATAGAATTTCGTATATTTACAAGACAACCATGAAGATTCTAGTAAAAATATTATTCATTTTAATGCTCATTTCAGCAGTAAGCTCTTGTACAAAGACTGAAACTGAAGGGTTCGAAGATGTGGTAATAACAACTAAATCTAAATTGACTTCTTCAAACGAAATAACTGAAGAACAGGAAACTAGACCAAACCCGAATTACAGATCATCTGACGATGAAGATGAGGATTCGGATGGAGACCAAGTCACAGATGACGATGACGATGATGACGATGATGAAGGAAAAAGTGACGTAGATAAATAAGATTTTAAAACCCACAAATACTTAAAACCAGCTTAGATTTAAGCTGGTTTTTTTATGCCCTAAACTTTTTTTAAGCTCAGACGTGTATAAAAAAGAGAATTAATCTACGCATCTAACAGCCCAAAAACTCGTATTAATTATTACATTTCTAACAGTATTAATTATAATCCTTTATTATCATGTCCAACCGAGCTTCAGACCAACTGCATAGATTAATAAAATCTCTCTCTAAGCCTGAGAAAAGATACTTTAAGGTATTTTCATCGAGACATGTGATAGGCGACAAGAACAACTACCAGATCCTATTTGACGCTATAGGTGCGCAGGATGAGTACAACGAGGAGAAAATTCTCAAGAAGTTCCAAAAAGAAGCGTTTACCAAACGGTTCAGCATAGCTAAGAGTAGACTCTACACCGCCATCCTGAAAAGCTTAGACAGCTACCACGCTAATAGCAGCATAGAAGCTCAGATTAAGCGTGATATTCACTGTGCTGAAATCCTTTATAAAAAAGGACTTTATGACCAAAGTGCTAAACTGCTCCGTAGTATTAAAAAAGTAGCCGAGAAACATGAGAAGATTACCTCTCTCATAGAAATTAGCAAGTGGGAGAAACAACTCATAGAAAAGGATAATTATCAAGGAGTTTCTAAAAACGAACTGAATGATATTTTAGAAAAGGATGCTCAGCTTTCTAGAAGTCTGTCTACTTATGACAATTACTGGAACATTAAATCCAGAATCTTCGAGGCTCTATTTAAAAGTGGCAAAGCCAGAAGTCAAAAAGAGCTTACTCAGTTTAAAGACATTATAGATGAGGTGGTGATTACTCATGCGGAAGAAGATATGACTGCAGAGAATGCTTATCTGCTCAACCACCTTTATAGCGCTTATCACTATGGTGCTGGAGATTATAAAAGCTCCTTTCCGTACATAGATAAAAGTAAAACCCTAATAGAGGAAAACCCTCACCTCTTCAAAGAGGAGCCTAACATTTACCTGAGTGTAATCAGTAATCTTATGTATGTAGGCATGCAGCTGGGGAAATTTACTGAAGTAGAGGGTTACTTGAACAAGCTGAATGAGCTGCCAAAGGAACTAATGGAAAGCGCTACAGATAATCAAGCCATGAGAATCTTCGTGCTAGAGATGAGCTCTAGACTTACGCTTCACACGATTAAAGAAGAGTACGATAAGGGGATAGAACTCATTCCTCAAATAGAAGATGGAATTATCAAGTATGGGGATAAACTAAGCGCAGTAAGAAGGTCTTTTTTCTACTTTAATATAGCCGTACTCTACTTCTGGAAAGGTGAAATGAACACCGCTTTAAAGTGGATCAATCAACTGTTAAACAACATAGACATCGATGACACACAGGATATTCACTGCATGGCACAGATATTCTACCTCATTATACATTTAGAACTAGGAAATAAAAGCCTGCTACCGTACTCACTGCGCAGCACTAAAAGGTATTTAGAAACCAGAAACAGAGTGTATAAATTCGAGAAAGTACTCTTAGACTTCGTAAATGAGCAACTCAAGAAAAGACAGAATAAAACAGATGCAGAGTTGTTTTCCGAGCTGTCCACAGAACTAGAGGTTCTGTCTAAGGACAGCTTCGAAAAACCGGTATTCGAATATTTCAATTTCTTAAAATGGGCTAAGAATAGAGCTCAGGTAGAAGCTTAATAACAGGGTTGCATTAGACAACTAGATCAAAATCTAGTTGTTTTTTCTCCAAATTAGCTCCTACTACTTTAATTTTTACTTGGTCTCCTAGAGTATAACGCTCTCCTGTTCTGCTGCCTACAATGGCAAGCTCAGCCTGGTCGAAGTGGAAATGATCATGCGAAATGTTTTTTAAACCAACCATTCCTTCGCACTTGTTTTCATTTATCTCCACATACATTCCCCAGCCTGTTACACCTGTAATAGTACCTTCGAACTGTTCACCTATTCTTCCCACTAAAAACTCTACTTGCTTGTACTTAATAGAAGACCGTTCAGCCTCTGAGGCTTTACGCTCCAACATACTAGCGTGCTTACATAGCTTCTGGTATTCTCCTGGTGCAGCACTTGGTTTTCCATCTAAATACAACGCTAATAAACGGTGTACCATCACATCTGGATAACGTCTGATTGGAGAAGTAAAGTGAGAGTAATAGTCAAACGAAAGACCGAAGTGGCCTATGTTATCTGTCGAGTATTCCGCTTTTGCCATTGTTCTTATAGCGAGCTGTTTTACTGATTCTGCCTCTGCTTTTCCTTCTACGCGTGCGAGTAGTTTATTTAACTCTCGCTTGGCATTTCCTCCCGGCTCCAAAGTCGGTAACTCGTATCCTAAATGTGCTACAAAGTTTTTCAACTCAGCTAATTTCTGCTCATTAGGTAAGTCGTGAATTCTATACACGAAAGTCTTAGCTTTTCCTTGTTCTGGTTTAGCTATAAACCTAGCTACTCTTCTGTTGGCTAAGAGCATAAAGTCTTCTATCAACTTATTGGCATCCTTCATCACCTTGGTATAAACACCCAATGGCTTTCCGTTTTCATCCAAGTTGAATTTCACTTCCTCTGTGCTAAAATCTAAAGAACCATCTTTAAATCTCTCTGCTCTCAGAAGTTTAGAAAGTCTGTCAAGAGTAAGGATTTCATCTTTAAAATCTCCCTCGGCTCCTTCTATCATTTCCTGAGCATCTTCATAAGTGAATCTTCTATCACTAAGGATTACTGTTCTTCCGAACCACTCTCCTACCATATTGGCGTTATCATCTAACTCAAAAACGGCAGAGAAACATAATTTCTCTTCATTAGGTCTAAGTGAGCATAACCCGTTAGACAATACTTCTGGTAACATCGGAACTACTCTGTCTACCAAATAAACAGAAGTGGCTCTATTGATAGCCTCATCATCCAGAATAGATCCCGGAGTTAAATAGTGAGAAACATCTGCTATATGGACTCCTACTTCCCAGTTTCCGTTTTCTAATTTCTTAAGAGAAAGGGCATCATCGAAATCCTTAGCGTTATCTGGATCTATGGTAAACGTTACCGTTTTACGCATATCTCTACGCTTGGCTATTTCTTCTTTAGTAATTTCTGTAGGAATCTGCTCAGCGGCTAACTCTACTTCAGCAGGGAACTCATAAGGGAGTTCGTACTCTGCCATAATCGAATGCATTTCCGTGTCATTCTCTCCCGGCTTACCTAGTACAGAAATAATTTCTCCAAACGGTGAATCGTCTGGATTTTTCCAATCCGTCATTTTCACCACTACTTTATCTCCATCCATAGCGCCATTCAGCTTCTTTCTAGGAATGAAAAAATCAGTGTGAATTCTTCTATCTGTAGCTACTACGAATGCATGATTTGTAGATAATTCTAAAATCCCTACATACTGCTCTCTAGCTCTATGGGTAACTTTCAGTACTCTACCTGTGAGCTTTCCTTTATGACGTGAAATGGCTATTTCTACCATATCACCCCAGAAAGCTCCGCCTGTATCTACTTTTCTTATCGGAATATCTTCTTCGTATCCTTCTAGAATTACGAACCCTCTTCCTGTTTGAGTAATTTCTATTTTTCCTTCTATTACTTCGTTCTTCTGCTTTATCAGCTTGAACTTACCTCTAGATATTTGTTTCATTTCTCCTTTACTCACGGCTTCTAAAAGCAGTTCATAAATAAGTACCCGCATTCCAGCATCTTTAATGCTTAATGATCCGGCTATTTGTTTGTGATTCATGGGTTCATGAGGCTGTGTAGCCATCAAGTTCATGATTTCTCGTCTGAGGTCGCGCTTAAAAGATTCCGCTTTTTTGCCTCCTCTAGGATTGTTGTTTCTTCCCATCTTAACTGTAAAAATATTGTTATTGTTTGTTGATTTGCGGCAGTTTGAATCTAGTTATACAACCGACTTTTTAATTGAAATTCTGAACGGAATAGATTTCCGTTTCTTCTGAAATAAGAACTATTTCTGGTGCAAAGGTAGGTTATTTCTGGATTCTAACACTAGTTTAATTGACAGTGGACAATTGATAGTTGACAATTATGGATTATAAGGTTTTAATTATTAATGGTTAAGGATGAATTCTGGATGCTGATCGCTCAATGATTAATGGTGAATGATAAATTATTAATGCTCGATTCTAATACTAGTTTTAGTCGAAAGTCAGAGCTGCGCTCTTTTAGTCGAAAGTCGTTTTTAATTATTAATGGTGAAGGATAAATTATTAATTCTAGATGCTAATCGTTCAATTTTTAATGCTCGATTCTATTACTCGTTTAGTTAACAGTCAGAGCTGCGCTCTTTTAATCGAAAGCCAAACATCTCTCTTGCCAGAGAATCAATACTTAGAGGTGGAAAATGACTGGTTGTCCTTCGTTTTAAGAAAACATCCTATGCGCTCTCTCTAGTCCTGAGACCAGAGAATCTATCTCTTCCTTGGTGTTGTAAAACGCGAAAGAGGCTCTTACTGTTCCTGGAATGCTTAATCGTTCCATAAGTGGCTGGCAGCAGTGATGTCCTGTTCTTACGGCTACTCCCAACTTGTCCAGTATAGTTCCTACATCAAACGGATGCGCTCCTTTCATGTTGAACGAAATCACTGAAGCTTTTTCTTTGGCTGTTCCTATGAAATCTATATACTCCAACTCAGCCATTTTCTGCACCCCATATTCCAGAAGTTCTGCTTCGTAAGCGGCTATGTTTTCGAGGCCTATTTGGTTTAAATAGTCCATTGCTACGCCCATAACTATTCCTCCTTCGATATGCGGAGTTCCTGCTTCGAATTTAAAAGGGAGTTCATTATACGTAGTTCCAGAGAAACTTACCGTTTTAATCATTTCTCCTCCTCCTCTCCACGGGGGCATTTTCTCTAGCAGGGCTTCTTTTCCATACAACACGCCTACTCCTGTAGGGCCGCATATTTTATGGGCAGAAAACGTGTAGAAATCTGCATCCAACTCCTGCACATCTACCTTCATGTGAGGCACAGATTGCGCTCCGTCTATGAGTACTATAGCTCCAGCATCGTGGGCTAGAGCGGTCATCTCTTTTACAGGATTCAGCGTTCCTAGAGCATTAGAAATATGGTTGAAGGCTACCAGTTTTGTGGCGTTGCAAAGCAAACTTTTATACCCTTCCATATCCAGCTCTCCAGCTTCATTAATGTCTACAACTTTAATGATGGCTCCTTTCTCCTCGGCTAGCATCTGCCACGGCACTATGTTCGAATGGTGCTCTAACTGCGTGAGGATTATCTCGTCTCCTTTCTGGATGTTTTGCCTTCCCCACGTCTGCGCTACTAGATTAATAGAATCTGTAGTTCCCGCTGTAAACAGTACTTCGTGCTCGTGTTCAGCATTTAAGAACCGTTGTGTGGTTCTCCTCGCTTTTTCATACGCATCTGTAGCCACTTGGCTCAGGTGGTGGACTCCACGGTGGATATTGGCATTGTAACGCCCATAATAATCGTCTATGGCTTCTATCACCTGAATGGGCTTCTGAGAAGTAGCCGCATTATCGAAATATACCAGAGGTTTTCCATTGACTTCTTGGTGAAGAATAGGAAACTCTGATCTGATTTTTTGTATATCTATATTCAATACTTTGTTGAATTCTATGTCTATTGTGCTTTCTCTTTCCAAACCCATTGGTATTTCTTTTTGGCGAGGAAAAGATACATAACTGGCACTACTATTAGTGTCAAGAATGTAGCGAACGTAAGCCCAAAAATAATGGTGTAACTCATAGGCCCCCAGAAAATAGTGTTATCTCCACCCACATAAATGTTGGCATCATACGTACTCATGAACCCGATGAAGTCTATATTTAGTCCTACGGCCAGTGGGAACAAGCCTAACACCGTGGTAATAGCAGTCAAAAGTACTGGACGTAATCTTGTTTTTCCTCCTTCTATAATGGCTGGTCTAATGTGCTCGAAAGGCAAGTGATCTGTAGGTTCTAAACCTAACTCCACTCGCTTCCTGGCCCGAATGAGATTCGTGTAATCTATGAGTACGATGGCATTATTCACCACCACACCGGCCAGAGATATGATTCCAATCATAGTCATCATAATCACGAATTCCATTTGGAAAATTAGCAGCCCAAAGAATACCCCCGTTAAACTAAATAGTACACTAAATAGGATAATTACTGGAGTAGAAATAGAGTTGAACTGCGCTACTATGATGAGTAGAATTAAGAATATAGCTATTCCTAAAGCAGAAGAAAGGAAATTCATTTCTTTAGCCTGCTCCTCCTGCTGCCCAGTAAACCTAATATTCATTCCCTGCGGAAGCGAATAATCCTTGAGTAATTCTCTTATCTGCCCCACGATCTCAGTAGCATTTCCATCTCCAGCTATGTTAGAGGTAATATTCACTACTCTATCCAGGTCTTTTCTTTTTACCTGGTTGAAAGAAGACTCATTCTTAGCAGAGGCCACCGCACTGATAGGCACAGATTTAATTTTACCATTCGTAGGGTCTCTAAACGTGATAGACTGGTCTAGAATAGAAGAAACATCGCTTCTAAAAGCTTCTTGAAATCTAATGTTGATTGGGTAATCCTCATCTTGATACTTAAATGTAGAAATCTCCTTACCGAAAATAGACGTTCTAAGCGCATCACCAATTTGGCCAGTGCTTAAGTCAAATCTTCTCGCTTTATTTCTATCGTAATCTATGAGCAATTCAGGCTTGTCTAGATTCACATCTATCTTGAGCTCCTCATAGCCAGCTATAGCAGAGGCTTCTATAATCGCCTTTACCTTTTTAGCTTCTACTACCATAGCCAGATAATCCTCTCCGCTTATCTCTACCTGAATAGGTGCTCCCTGTGGAGGTCCAGCTGGATCTTTGGCTACTACTATATCTACCCCTTTAAAATCTGAAAGGACTTCTCTAACCCGCTCTTGAATTTCAGCAGTTTTAAACTCCCCTCTATTTCCGTTTTTGATAAAGCTCACGTTAATTCTAGCCTTGTGCGGTGTGGGTCCTAGCGCTGGTCCTTCCATAGGGTCTGAAGTTCCATTTCCTACCTGACCTATCACAGAAGTCACTACTTTTAAACTACCATCAGCCTCTAAATAATCTGCTCTAAATAAAGAGTCTATCCTTTCTTCTATCTGCGTAGCAATGACATTGGTCTTATCGATATCTGTACCAATAGGCATTTCGGCATATACATTCAGGTAATTAGGTTCATTCTCTGGAAAGAAAAGAACTTTTGGAGGCATTACTACCATTAAAGTGATAGAGAAAAACAAAAGTCCCATAGTTCCCCAGAACATCAGTGCTGAGTTCCATCCCTTAAGCGCCCAAGTCAGAAACTTCTCATAGAGGTCTTCAAGCTTAGGAAGTAAGCCTCTTTGTATAAGCTCCGTTCCTTTCTCGAAGAAAAATGCATTTAACAGAACCAATATAGAAGATGCCAATAGCAATGTTCCAAACCACGTGAGCACAAAACTAAATAACACTCCTAAAACTGCCAGTACCAAAGCAATCAATGAAGCCTTTCTTTTGTCGATTTTCTTCTCATCTACCTTCATAAATACAGACGTAAACACCGGGTTTATAACCAATGCTACAAACAGAGAAGAGGAAAGAACTATGATAAGTGTAATGGGGAGAAACTTCATAAACTCACCCATAATTCCAGGCCATAAAACAAGCGGGAAGAATGCAGCTAGTGTAGTAGCTGTAGACGCTATAATCGGAAGCGCTACTTCACCTACACCCTGCTTAGCCGCAGGAATAGGTTTCATGCCCTCATCCATGAGTCGGTAGATATTCTCTACCACCACTATTCCGTTGTCCACCAGCATTCCCAGCGCCATTACTAGCGAGAAGAGCACCATCACGTTTAGCGTAAAGCCTATAAAATTTAGAATAGAAAATGACAGCAGCATACTCAGCGGAATAGCTATCCCTACGAATATGGCGTTTCTTAATCCTAAAAAGAACAGTAAAACCCCAACCACAAGCATCACCCCAAAAATTATGGAATTCACCAGCTCATCTACCTGAGTTCTGGTCTGGTCAGACTGGTCGTTTGTTACACTTACATTTATGTTTTCTGGTAAGTATGACTCCTTAGCGTTGGCTACTATCACTTGAATCTGGTCAGAAGCGGTAAGAAGGTTTTCTCCAGAACGCTTGAACACATCTAGCATCACTACAGACTGACTAAATTCTCGGGCGTAACTCTCTTTGTCTTTTTCCCTGAACCTCACCTCAGCTATTTCATGAAGGTACACCACATCTTGATTTTCTCTTTTGATAATCACATTGGCTATCTCCTCGGGAGAGGTAAACCTTCCCTCTATTTTCACTGCTCTCCTAAAATCATCTTGGATGATGTCTCCACCACTAATCGTAAGGTTCTCTTGTTGGATAGCTTGCGCTATATCATTAAAGGAAAGCTCCCTAGCATTCATTTCTAGCGGATTCACCTCTATGCTTACCTCTTTATCGGTAACGCCTCTGAGCTCCACTTTACTTACCTCAGAAACTTTTTCTATTTCATCTTCTAATCGTTCTGCGTATTTCTCTAGCTCTTCTACCGAGTAGTTTCCAGATAAATTAATATTCATTACCGGAGCGAATTCAGACATGTTGGACGCAAATACATTCGGGTCTGCCGGCAGATCTTTTGGGAAATCTGGGTCGGCTTTTACCATGTCTACCTTGTCTTTCACTTTTAGCAGCGCCTCATCTGGAGTCACACTAAAATCGAAAAGCACTTTTATACTAGAGAATCCCTCTACAGAAGTAGAGGTTATATCATCTACTCCAGCTATTCCGTTTAGCTCTTTTTCTAATGGAGAGGAGATTAATTTTTCTATCTCAGCAGGTGAGTTTCCTGGGTAAGGGGTGTTTATATAAATCTCAGGCATCACCACCTCTGGAAAAGCCTCTTTAGGTAGTCCACTATAAGCTAGCCAGCCAGCCAATACAATAATGGCGGTTATCACATAGACGGTAGTTCTGTTGTCTATCGCCAGGTTAGACAGACCAAAAGTCTTTACTACAGATGATTTTTTTTCTTGATTTTCCATTTTTCAGAAGAGTTTTGGAATTAATTCAGTCTAATTTCTTTACCGTCTACTAGTTTTCTAGCTCCCTCGGTAACTATATTTTCCCCTCCGTTCAACCCCGAAAGAATCATCGTTTTTCCTCTGTAAGTAATCCCTGGGTTAACTATCGTTTTCTTGGCTATGTGTTTACTCCCTTCCTGCATAATGCAGTACACAAATGAATTCCCATCTATATCCTGTAATATATTGGAAGAGGGAATCACGATAGCAGAATCAGCTTTAAAGTCGTTTATTTCTACCTCAGCCATTAAGTTGGGCCTTAAAAAATCAGCTTTCTGAGCGAACCCTACCTTGATTTCAAATGTTCTATTGGCAGGGTTTATAGTAGCGCCTATGTTTTTTATATTTCCTATTAGTGTGTCCATTCCTTCTCCGAAGGAGATACTCACAGGAGCATTTGGTTTCACCTTAACCAAATACTTTTCGCTTACATCGGCTACCGCGTGTAATTCGTTTAAGTTCACCACGCTCACAGCTGGAGACATCGGGCTACCCATCTCCCCTATTTTAGGGTAAATCTTATCTACTACTCCACTAAACGGGGCTTTTAACACAGCCATAGATTGTTGTTTCCTTAGCGTAGCAATAGTTTTCTCCAACGACTCTTTTCTGCTTTTAGCTTCTATAAACTGCATTTCAGAACCTATGTTTTGGTTCCAAAGTCGTTCTTGTCTTTCAAACATTTCAGTAGCCAGTGATAAGCTCGTTTCTACTTCTGAAATGTTACTCGCTATAATGTCATTATCCAGAGCCAAAAGGTTTTGGCCTGCACTAACTTTCTGTCCTTCTTTTACGTAAATGGCTTTTACTATCCCTTGTGTTTCCGGGAATAGCGTAGCGCTTTTATCTGACTCTACATTACCCTGAACTTTAAAGTAATGATTGAACTCTGCCCTTCCTACTAACGCAGAAGCTACTAAAGGAGCTTTCTTTAAGGTATCCAACAATCCAATTTCAGTATTGATCTCTATGAGTAGTACATTTATGGAATCTATGCTGTTCTCGAATTTTCCTTTTTTCTCAATGAGCTTTTCTAGAGAAGTCTCTGCTGGCGGTTGGCAGGCCACTAGGAATAGTGCAGCGCTTAATGAGAGTATGATGTAATTTTTCATTTTATAAGTAGGTATGAGGCTTAGTAATTATTAAGGGCTTTATTCAGTGCATTGGCACTGTTTAGCAGGCTTAAGACTGCAGAAACATAAAATCCCTGTGTTTCCAACAGTTGGTTTTTGGCTTGAGTGAGTTCGAAGCTGCTGCTTATTCCCTCGTTATATTTAATCTGTGTTTTATCAAAAATTCTTTTGGCTAAATCCTTGGACTCTAAAGAAGTTTGGTAATTGTCTACTGCGAAAATCATCTCGTTTCTGGTAGATTTTAACTCTAGTGCCGCCCCTTCTTTAGCTTGTTTGATGAACAGGTCTGCTCTCGTAGATTCTATTTTAGCCTGCTGCACTTTACTTCTTCTCATGCCGCTAGAAAAAATAGGCACGTTTAAACTTAACCCCCACACCGTAGTAGGAAACCAGCTTTGGTTGCCCTCGAAAAAATTAAACTCATTTCTCTGAGCAGACGTTTGGTAGTTAAAAAATCCCGACAGTGAAGGCTGAAAAGCAGACTTTTCACCTCTTACGCTTAACTCCTGAAGCCTCTTATTATTTAAAGCTATTCTATAATCGATGTCATTTTCGATATTGAACTCCGCCACTGCTAGCCCATTACTTACCGCTGTGTTCACCAAGGTCTCTATAGCGCTAGTCAACGTGATTTCTGCAGACTGAGAAATTCCCATTTGAAACTTTAGTAGTTCATACGCTATGGTTTTTTGGTTTCTAGCGTATTGAATTTGGTTGGAAATGCTTCTTATCGATAATTCTAACTGTTCTACATCCTGCTCTTCTACGAAGCCATTCGTGTAGAGCGCCCTCGTATCACTTAGGGTTTTCTCTAGAATCTCTGAACTTTCTTGCAGGATTTTCACATTCTCTTCTGCAGCTAAGCACAAGTGATATGCGTCTGCTACTTGAACTTTAATTTCTTCTTCTGTTTTCTCTAGCTGAACACTAGTGAGTTCTCTCACTCCTCTTACCGCTTTTAATCCTATGAGGAATGTGCCATCGTAGATGAGTTGACTCGCTGTTATTCCTAAGCTGGCTGTATATTCCGTTCCGAACTGAGCCTCTACGAAAGTAGCTTCTGGCTGAGGGTAATCTGAAGGTAGCACGCCAGTCTGGAGTAACGTTCCGAATACTGCTGGAGATATAAAGTCTGGAATTACCTGAACCGGAATGTCTAAGAAATTCTGAAAAGAACCATCAGCATTAATCTGAGGAAGACCTCTGGCTTTGGTTTCTTTAATTTGCTCTTCTACTTTTTTCAAGTCGAGCTGGGCAGACTGGACAGAATATGCGTTTTTAACCGCATAATCCTGGGCTTGTTTTAGAGTGAGTTGTTCCTGAGCTGATAGCGAAATACTGGTTAGTGTTACCGCTATTAACAAAAAAACTTCAATTAGATTTTTCACTTGATCTTCGTTTAATTATGACTTACTGTACTTTTCCTTTAGATACTCTATTCCTTTTTCACTGGCTATTCCTCTGATGTGGTATCTGAAGTATTCCTTGAACTTTTCGGAGAAAGAGATTCCTTCAATATGCAGCTCTGTTTGGTCCAAAATCACATCGGTAGAGTGGATATAAATTTTGGCTATGACATCTGCGTTTAGGTTCCTTCTATACAAACCTTCTTTTACCCCTCTTTTTAGGTTGGCCATTACGCACTCATAAATATTATCGTGTCTGCACTCTATCATGCTCCTAGAAACTTCTGGGTGGTATTTCTCCAAGTCAAACATTACCGAAGGGTGTAAATTATTTAACAGCCCGGTGACGTACTTCATGATTTCCATATTCTCATCTATGGCGTTCATGTTTAGCGCTTGAATCCCACAGATGGTTTCTTCTTCAGCATCTTTCATTAGCTGAACACCCTTGCCCACTAAATCGTTTTTATCAGAAACATATTTATAAAGTGTTTTTTTAGAAATGCCCAGTTGACGAGAGATGTCATCCATGCTTACACTCTTTATTCCGAGTCTCATAAATACTCCTATAGCGGCTAAAACTATTTCTTTCTCTTTTTCTTCCACGGTGCAAAATTAATTAAATCTCCCAAAGGAAACGAAAATGAATGTTAAATGTTTCCTGTGTGTGGATTATTTCCTGAGAAATGAGAGGGAGAGCTTCATTAGCCTCTAAAGAAGGTTTAGACCTTGATAAAAAATCTGTAAAGTGTTTATGGCTCCACTAAAAAAGTAGAAATAAAAAAAGGGGTTCCTTATGAAGACCGTTCTTAGTCGGTTCACTTCGGCTTTTCTGCGTTTCGCTCAGTATAAACTTCTCGCCCAAATTGAAAAAAAATTAAAGAAATAAAAAAAGGCCTTCGATATGAAGACCTTTCCTTGTGCACCCACATGGACTCGAACCATGGACCACCTGATTATGAGTCAGGTGCTCTAACCAGCTGAGCTATGGGTGCGTGCTAGTAATCCTAAATTTACTCTCTAGGAATAAGCGACTGCAAATGTACTGCCTACTTTATAAAAAACAAGTGCTACTTAAAAATAAAATTTCAACTACTAGAGTATATTTGTTCCGAAACAGACATTTAACCTCTATTCACCTGAAAAAAACAAGTTTTATATCACAAGCCGTAAAGAACATCAAATCTGTGGGTGCTCTCGCTCCGAGCTCTAAGTACTTGGTTAATAAAATGCTAAAGCAGATAGACTTTTCTAAAAAGGTAAGTATTCTGGAGCTGGGACCAGGAACAGGGGTGGTAACTAAGCAGATTTTGTCCAAAATCACTTCGGACTCTAATCTAATTTGTTTAGAGCTAAACGAACAGTTCTGTGCAGACCTAGAGGTATTAAAAGATAAAAACCTGCAAGTAATCCAAGGAAGTGCCGAAGATGTGGCCACGCTTTTTAAGAATAAAAGCTTTGACTATGTAATTTCAGGCCTCCCTTTGGCCATTTTCAAAAAAGAGAGCGTTAACGAAATTCTAGATGGATGTGTGGCTTCCCTTAAAGAAGAAGGAAAATATATCCAATTCCAATATTCGTTGGCTAGCAAAAAAACATTGCACCGCTACTTCTCTAAAGTAGATATTTCTCTAGCTCCCGTAAACTTACCTCCTGCGGTGGTTTACACCTGCTCTCTATAAAAAAACAAGCTTCTGTAACTTTCTGAAACTTCAGACCGTCATACCTTCAAATCAAACAAAATGAAAGTTACCGCTTTATTCATCTCATTATTTTTCTTCTCTCTGCTAGGGTATAGCCAAGAAGAAAACCCAGAGTCAGATACTACCAAAGTCTCTTTAGGTGGTGGAACAGAAATTATCATTATTAAGAATAGTAATGACGTAGGTGAAACATCTGCCGAGACACCAGACAGTCTAAATACAGAAAAGAAGCATAACGTAGATATGCAGAACTTCACCTACTGGGCTGGTATCGATTTGGGAGTGAATACCCTACTTATGACAGATCAAGTTAGAGATGAAAACGAATGGTTAGACATAGATGAGAAACAGTCTATCTCTTTTAGTTTAAATGTTATAGAGAAAAAAATCCCCTTGATAAAACATTACTTAGGTTTAAATACTGGATTAGGTTTCACTTGGCAGAATTTTGAGTTTAATGATAGCCTTAGTATCGTTAATCTAGGCGGTGATAGTATAGTAGGATTATCTGCGTCACCTCTAGAATATGAAAAAAATAGATTAAAAGTAGGCTACATAAAAATCCCGCTCCTGTTAGAAATAAACACCAGCAAGCAAGAAGAAAAAAACTTTCATATAGCAGCAGGATTTATAGCTGGCTGGAATTACAGAACCGTATTTAAGCAAAAGTATGAGGTGGATAATGACACCGTTAAATCTAAAGTAAAAGGAGATTACAACGTTAGTCCATTTTCACTAGAAGCATCGGCAAGAGTTGGTTATGGCGACTTAACACTATTCGCCTCGGCTAGTTTAACTAGTCTGTTTGAAGAGGATAAAGGACCAGAAGTTTATCCGTTTACAGTAGGACTTACTGTATTAGCATTCTAGGAAAAGATTTTCATTATTAAGAATAGTTGGGTCAGCGCTCTTCTTCGGTTTGGACGAAGCGGGGCGTTGGCACTTTATCTAATTGCTCCTAGTATAGACACATCTAAACCCAAGGTCAGCCCGTAAACTATCTGCTGAAAAAGCCATGGTATAATCTGGTAAAAATCCACCAGAATTGTAATCAGAAAGATAACTTCCCCCTTTTACATAATATTTTCCTTCTTCAGCAGCAGAACTGGTCCACTCCCATACATTCCCGAACAAATCGTAAAGCCCTGTCTCATGCGCTCTAAAAGATTTTACTGGTGCGCTTTGAGCCAAAAAGCCATCTAGCCCTTCATCCTTCAGAGGAAAGTAACCTTCCCAAATATTCCCTGGAGAATAACTCCCTGAGGTCATTGCCATCCATTCCTTTGTCGTAGGAAGTCTTCCGTTTCTAGCGTTGCAATAAGCGCATGCATCTGTCCAACTAACCTGAACGGCAGGAGATAAACTATCGGCTATAACCGCTCCATTAGGCTTTAAATGACTCGCTGTAAATGAACTCTTCCATTTAGAGGAGTCTGCAGAAAACCACCAACCATTAATCGAGTCTGACGCTATTCTACGGTCAAGCTGATTCTGGAACTCCTCGAAGTCTTTGGAAGTAACTTCATGCTCATCTGCCCAAATATTCACTTCACTTATCGGTTTCGCATCCTCAGGAATAGGTGTTTCACAACCCACTAGGAAGAGAAGTATAATTACGGATATAGCGTTTCTTAAAGTCATTATCTTAGTTGTACAAAAATCGATAAAATGAACGTACTATATCCCTTTTTAATTCTAGCTCTTTTTACAGGATGTTCTTACCATTATGAAGAGGTTAGTTCTCTAGGTTATGCCAAAGGAGAATTAGTACACACGGTGATCCTTTCTTTAAAAGGTGATGTAAGCGAAAAGAAGAAATAATACGTTTACTCGGTTCACTTTCAGAAATAGACGAAACACAAGGACTTACCGTTAGCACTAAAGCACGCACAAACGACACGCGAGCACAAAGAGACTATGATCTCATCTTACAAATGTCTTTTAAGAACCAAACGGAATTAGAATCCTATAGCAATAATGCTCACCACTTAGATGTTCGAGCTAAACTAAAGTCTTATCTAGCAAGCGCTCCAGTGGTTTATGACTTTTGGGTGGAGTAGCTCTGTTTTCTCCTGCTTCATTCAGATTAAAACTTAACTCTGTGGAATTCGTATTTTAAGAGATATAAAACAACACCCATGGAAACCATAGAATTACTCCAAAAGCCGGCATTAACCAGAGAAGATAAAGTTCTTTTAAGAGGTCACATATTCAAGCACTTAGATGGTGTGGTGACTGTTTCTCCGGCTTATATACTTCATAAAAAAGGCGTGACATCTTATATCCTAGAACACAAAAAATTCAGTTTGGCAGATATTTCTCAAGCATTTAATGCCAATGAAGGCTATATGAATGTGGCTTTAAGAATACTGTGTGCCCAGGGGTGGCTATCTCAAAAGATAGATAACAAGAAGAATAAAGTGGTGTTTAGCACGAATAAAAACTCAAAATTCGCTTTCTCATTATTTCATCTTTACCAAGATGCTCATGAGTTAGTGAAAGCTCCCGCTTTCTTTAAAGACATTAAATTCAGAGATGACGGCTGGGCCATACTAGAAACCATGTTCGATAAGTTCAGGGAAAACTATGGTATGAAACTATCCTCCAGCGAGTCTGAACTAAAGATTCAGAAACAAGTACTAAAGCACATAGAGGGTGTAATGGTAGGCCCTGTGATAGTTTCTATGGGAATGAGTGGAATGTTTCACAAGTACTTTTCCATAGCTTCCTTCAGGCCAGAGGAGTTTCATAAAGACCACACCCGCTTTAAAGTCCTGTTAGACTTCTTAGCAGACTTAGGCTGGTTTACTAGAAAGAAGGAAACCTACAGATTCTCAGAGATAGGACTGTTTTTTGCAAAGCGAGCCAGCGCCTATGGTGTAACTGTTTCTTACATGCCTAATTTTAGAGCCGTGGAGCAGTTAGTTTTTGGAAACGCCAATGCGCTTAGAGCTATTTCTAAAGGTTCAGAAGAGCTTCATGTAGACAGAGAAATGAATGTATGGGGAAGCGGTGGAGCACACTCCACGTACTTCAAGAAAATAGACGAGGTCGTTCTCGATTTATTTAACAAACCTATCCATGAGCAACCTAAAGGAATTCTCGATATGGGCTGTGGAAACGGTGCGCTACTAGAACATATATTTGAAATCATAGCTACACAGACTAAAAGAGGAGAGTTGCTAGACGAGTATCCCCTTTTTCTAGTAGGAGCAGATTATAACAAGGCAGCTTTAAACGTAACTAGAGCCAACTTAATTCAGGCAGATATCTGGGCTAAAGTAATCTGGGGAGACATCGGTAGACCCGATTTATTAGCTGAGGATTTAACTGAGGATTATGGAATAGAATTAGGCGATTTATTAAACGTAAGGTCGTTCCTAGATCATAACCGAGTGTGGACTGATGTAGAAAAAATAGATGCTGGAAGAATTTCTCAATCAGTAGGTTCATTCGCTCATAGAGGAGTGAGAATAGACAATAATTCAGTCGAGCAAAACCTAAAAGAGCACTTTGAGAAGTGGACTCCTTATGTAAAGAAATTTGGTTTATTAGTGATAGAACTTCATTCCATAGACCCTGCTTTAACAGCAGAAAACTTAGGAACTACAGCCGCCACAGCGTATGATGCTACTCATGGTTTTTCAGACCAATACATAGTAGAAATTCCTGTGTATTTAAAAGCAGCAGAAGAAGCTGGACTTATTCCAATTCCTCAGCACCAGAGTAAGTTCCCTAACAGTGAGTTAGCTACTGTGAGTATTAATCTTTTAAGAGGCGCTTAAGGGTTGTGATTTATTGAACTAGATCCATAGCCAATGTTAAGACAGTTCTTCGTTTGTTAAGGAATCTATAAAAAAGAAAATTGTTACATCCTGTGTTGCAATAGTTCACGAACTTTGCCGAGAAATCTTTGTCAATTATGAAAGACTATTTAGTAGAGTACCCACTATTACTGCTTTTTATAGTGGTTTCATTAGGTTATCTGCTCGGTAACGTTAAAATCAAAGGAAATGGTTTAGGCGTGGCTGCTGTGTTATTTACAGGTTTGGCTTTTGGTGCAATAGACCCTCGTTTTAGTATTCCTACCATTGTTTTTCAGTTAGGGCTTTCCATTTTCGTATACTCAGTAGGGCTTAGCTCAGGCCCTGTGTTTTTTAAAGCTTACAAAGAAAATGGCGCTAGAGACTTTCTGTTTGCCATGTCCATGTTGTTTCTTACCGGGCTTACAGCAGCCTTTTTTTGGTGGTTATTTGATTTTTCAGCTGCGACTATTACTGGAGTTTACTCAGGAAGCACGACCAACACAGCTGCTCTAGCAGGCGTAATAGAGTATATAAACCAGTCTGGCGTGTCTAATGCTCAAGGCTTGGAAAAAGAAGCTGTAATCGGTTACACATTCAGTTATCCCATGGGAGTGTTAGGCGGGATTTTCGCCATCATTATCATGGAAAAACTCCTTAAAGTGGATTACCAAAAAGAGCTAGAATCTTTAAAGGACAAGTTTCCTTTGGCTGACAAACTAACCTCTGCCACTATAAGAATTACAAACAGTGAAATAGACGGATTAAATGTTCGTGACCTCAAGCAGAAGTACCAGCTGAATGTTTCATTCGGCAGGGTCTTTCAGGGAGAAAGCATGAGCTTAGTCACATGGAGCACTAATCTTCAATTGGGAGATGGTTTAATAGCTGTAGGGGAGAAAAAGGAACTCGAAAGGCTTACCGAAATTTTGGGGGTGCCGACCATTTCCCCCACTTTAAGTGATAATACCAAGTATGATCTAAGAAGAATATTTGTCTCTAACCCTGAAGTTACTGGGGTAACCATCGCTTCTCTAAATTTAGATGAGAAGTTCGATGCCATTATTACCAGAATTAGAAGGGGAGATGTAGAAATGGTAGCCACAGGAGAGACCGTTCTAGAGTTAGGAGATAGAATACGATTTATAGCCAGAAGAGAGGATCTGGAGTCTCTTAGCAAACTGTTTGGAGATTCATACCAACAATCTAGTAAAGTGAATTTATTCTCTTTCGGGTTAGGAATAGGGTTAGGTTTATTGATAGGAAGTATAAGCATTCCTTTAGGCTCTTATGGAGAGTTTAAGCTTGGTTATGCAGGAGGCCCACTAATAGCTGGTTTAGTTCTGGGCGCGTTAAGAAGAACAGGAAAAATAGTGTGGACTATGAGCTACGGCTCTACCATTACCCTTCAGCAGATGGGATTAATACTTCTGCTAGCTTCTATAGGAATAGGCTCTGGAGCTGCGTTTATAGACAGCATGGGAGTGGATAAAGTCTGGGTGTTTTTAGCAGGGACAGGAGTTAGTTTGTTTACTGCCTTGGCTACTTTATTCGTAGGGTTTAAAATCATGAAAATGCCCTTCAGCTTACTGATAGGAATGGTAGCTAATCAGCCGGCTATTCTAGATTTTGCTATGGAGAGAACAGGAAACAGAATTCCTATGTTTGGGTTTTCTCAAATCTTCCCTATAGCGCTAATCATGAAAATAGTGATTGCTCAGATTCTGTTTATCGTGTTGAGTTGATACTGGTCGAGCGTCCAGAAACTAAACCTCACACACTTCATCATCCTTCATAAGAACCTCTCCTTTGAATTTTAGGACAATTTGGGCCACTGCTACCACATCTTTAATACAGTACTTTACTATTCTAGGAAGGTCTCTATCTTCATAATAAACTCTGGCTACATCGCTTCCATCTATGTCATCCTTTGGAGTAGGAATACCGAATATTTTAGTCATCAGTTTTATGGAAGTAAAGTGTTTGTAATCCCCAAACTTCCACAGCGCCATAGTATCCAAATGCTGCACTTCCCATGGTTTTTTTCCTGCCAAATCCAAATGATACGGAAGCTTGACACCATTTATGAGCATTCTCCTGGCTATGTAAGGAAAGTCAAATTCTTTTCCGTTATGAGCACATAGATTTTGATCTGCACGGTTATAATGCGTGTTTAATAACTCAGCGAATTCGTCTAGCACTTGTTTCTCATCATGACCAGAAAATGACTTTACTCTAAACTGTCTAACCCCATCTACAAATGAAAACAGACCTACTGAGATACAGATGATTTTACCAAACTCTGCGTAGATTCCTGCTCTGCCATAGCTTTCCTCTAAGTTCATTTCGTTCTGCTCTCTGAAGTACTTGCTTTTGTGTTCCCATAAGTCCTTAAAATCCTGGTCTAGGCTTTTAAACTCTTTCTCCTGAGGCACTGTTTCTATGTCTAGAAATAAGATTTTTTCTAACTCTAAATGATTGAGCATGGTGGTAAATAGCTAATAATGAACCCTAAATATAATAAACAGATGAAGAAACTACTACCTAATCATAACTCCTTTGGAGTTCATGAAAGGCATGTCTAACATATTATCCTCTGTGATACTGCCTTTTACAAAGACAAACTTTTTATCGTGAATAACGCCATCTACATAAAAACTCACCCAGTATTCATTGGTTAACTCAAACACATCAGGTATCACAGGCTCTATCTTTTTAAAATCTAAAGAGTCCACATTTTCTATAAAGTGCCTTAAAACTGTGGTGTTTTTCTTCTCGCCATTTTGTTCTCCGTATCCTCTGCTAGATACCAGCACATTGGTAATAACATCATCCCTCAGGTTAAAAACATACGCATTCCATTCCCACTCATTAGTTTCACTCCTTTCTTTCACCATAGCCACACCCACATTAATGACTTTAGGCCTTTCTATATCTTCTTTCATCCTTCTTCTGCTAATCTTTTTCCCATTTTTATCCATTCCTTCAAATCACTTGGGCAGTGATTATCCTTTTCTCCTCTAGAATGCCCTAATCTTACTAGTATTAAATTTCTACTTGGAATAACTGTAATATACTGCCCCAGCATTCCTCTGTAATTAATAATTTTCTCTCCAGCCTGTTTGTCCAACCATATTTGATATCCATAGTGATCTGCTTCCGTCCCATTTCGGTCTGGAGCAGTTGAGGGAGTTACCATTTCATCTACAAATTGTGCGCTTATGAGTTGATTCCCCGACCAGTTTCCGCGTTGCAATAGAAGTTTACCCAACCTAGAAAAATCTCTGGCTGTAGCATTAAAACAACAATAGCTTTTTTCTCTACCCCCTTTTTTATCCAGCGCCCAATGCGCAGGAGATTCCGCACCCATAGGTTTCCATAATTTTTCTGACAGATAATCACTCAACGTCTTTCCAGTTACGTTTTCTACGATAAACCCAAGAAGAAGTGTGTTTCCGCCTAAATATTCCCATTCAGAACCCGGCTCTTTTTGAGCTGTAAATCCATTATACGTTACCTCTGCCAAATCACTTCCATAAGTAGCTCGAGCCATAAACCCAAAAGGGTCTCCATAGTGCTCATCAAAATCGAGCGTACTAGTCATAGAGAGTAAATCTCTAATGGTAATGGTTTTATTCTTCTCCAAACCAAGGCAAAGCTCAGGAACATAAGTACAAGCCGGTTCGTCTAAACTCTTAATTAAGCCTTCATCGTGAGCTATACCGACCATCAGTGCTGTCACACTTTTCACCATTGAAAAACTATTAGAAACCGCTACCTCATTATGTTCATCCCAGTATTTCTCGAAAATAACCTCATCATTTTCTATCACCAAGTATGCTACCGACCTAAAAAGCGCATGATACCCTTCTTCTTCAGGCGTCAGTTTTAAGGTTCCTAACCGAGCACTTTCTTTCCATGGCTGAGGTGTGTCATTCTTAACTTCTCTAGAGTCGAAATAAGACAAATCATAAATATTAGCCGTGCTATGGCCCTTTAAATAAGTGCATGAAACACCTTTTATTAGATACCCGTTCCCTGTAGCCACTGCTACTATAGCCGCCAAAGCGATCAAAACAACAATCCCCAGAACTAATCTTCCTAAAAATCTCTTCATCTGGGAAATTTAAGGCTTTAAAATGAAACAAATAGAGCAACTTTTTAAAAACAACTTCGTAAAAAAAACAAGAATGGTTAGATTTTTTGTTTTTACTCTGGCATGCTTGTGCACCTTTATAAGTAAAGCCCAACACGCAGAAGAGCTGCTTAATCTTTATTATCAAGGAGATTACACATCCGTAACTAACGTTTTAGTAGATGACGAGTCTTTAGAACCCCAATCTTTATTCATTATAGCCAATGCGTTTCATAAACTAGGAGATGTAGAGTCTGCTTTGATGTACTATGAGAAATGTGAAGGAATGGCCTCTGAACTTGATGATTACTTCTTAAACAGAGCGATCTGCGAAATAAGCACAGGAGATCTCGTTTCTGCTGAAAGACACCTTTTTATGCATGCAGATTTTGTAGGAAACCACCCTATGATTCACTATTACTTCTCTGTAATTGATTTTGAGTTGATGGAATATAAATCTTCGTTAGCCACGCTAGATATGGCATTAGAATTAAACCCAGAATACTTCGAAGCTTGGTACTTAAAAGGAGCTATTTATATAGAAACTGAGCGGTATGAAAAGGCTGCAGAATGCTTTAACCAAGTCCTTGAAATAAACCCGACTCATTCCTCCTCAGAATTGAATGTAGCTATTTGTAATGTTTATTTAAAAAACTTCAAAAGTGCATTTAACAAACTGGACTATATCATTAATCAAAACTCTGATTTAAAATCTGAAGCCCTTTTCTATAGAGCAGAAGCTCATTTTTACATGCACAACATTGATAAGGCGTGTGAAGATTGGAAACAGTCCGCGGCCTTAGGGGATGAGTTTGCCGAGAAAAATATAACCCTTATCTGCGAGAAAGGAAAACTATCTAAACACAGGCAGAGAGAAATAACGCGAATAGCGCTTTAAGAAAGCGTGTTTACTCATACTCAAACTCAAACAGTTCGGCTAGATGTGTTTTCAGTTTATGCTTCACCTCTTCGAAATTCTGTTTGGCTCCCAATTCTTTTTCCATAGACGTAACCTGCTTGTCATCTATTCCGCATGGGATGATTTGATTAAAATAATCCAAGTCTGAGTTGACATTAAAAGCAAACCCATGCATCGTTACCCACCTGCTGCATTTTACGCCCATAGCCGCTATTTTTCTGGCTTTAGCGGGGTTTTCTGGATCTAACCAAACACCTGTTAAGCCTTCTAATCTAGCTGCTTGAATATTATAATCAGCCAAAGTTCTAATAATAGCTTCCTCTAAGTAGCGCAGGTATTTATGAATATCGGTGAAGAACTGGTCTAAATCTATAATCGGATAGCCTACTATCTGCTGTGGACCATGATAAGTGATGTCGCCTCCTCTATTAATCTTATAATACGTGGCGTTTTTAGCTTCTAATTGACTTTCGTTTAACAATAAGTGGGCTTCATTACCACTCTTTCCTAAAGTAAATACATGAGGGTGCTCTACGAAGAGTAAATGGTTTTGTGGAGTAACGGCTTCTTCAGGGTTCTCTAGTTTCCGATTGGAGATTTTCTGGTCTATAGTCTGCTTAAAAAGCTCCTCCTGGTAATCCCAGCAGGCTTTATAGTCCATTACCCCTAAATCCTGAAACGTTACTTTTTTCACTAGATGTTCGCTAATTTATTCTTAAGAAAATCAATGTTTTTGATGTCTACAGGATTTGTCTGATTCATTTCAGCTAAATGAAGCGAAACCCAATCTCCTAAATTCACTAAATAAAGACTTCTTTCTAATTTAGTAATTCCTTTGGATTCTACTTCTACTACTGTAGCCCCTTTTTCTTCAAATATCCCTTTACAGATCTCCATTCTTATCTTCACACGCTGAGCATCGTCTTCATTTCTGAATAGCACAGCAGAGAAAGAATCGTTTCCTCCTTCCCAGCCTACTAAGTCATTATGATTCATTTCAGGAAACTGATGATGGAAACAAAGTATTTTAGCATTTTCCCCTATCTGCTGTCTCCATCTTATAGCGACTCCCTCGTACCCCGAGCCAGAATATATTATTGGAGTAGTCTTGTTTATTTGTTCAGCTACCCGTTTAGCTTGAGATTGGATGTAATATGCTGAGTCATTTAGCAGTTTCACTGCGGCATGTAAATCACTGTAAATAGATGGCCCTATCAATTCGAATGATTCCAACATTCTGCATATCTGAACCACACTCTGTCCAAACTGAGATCTAGGCGGGTGACCCCCATTTACCAATATGTATGGGACAGCATACTTCTTAGCCCAGTCTCTTACCTTACCACCAGAAGTAATGCATCCAATGATGCACTCTTTAGCTAAAGCTACTTCCATAGCAGAAAGCGTCTCTTCGGTATTCCCAGAATAACTACTAATTAAAACTAAGGTATTCGCGTCTGCAAAATTTGGTAAGCCATAAGATGAATGAGCTACACATGGAATATTTAATGTGTGTTCTAACCATTCTAGCACTATTCTTCCTCCTATCCCACTTCCTCCCATTCCACATATAATTAATGAGTTAATGGTTTTATCATCTTTAATATCCCCTAAAACCTTTCCGGTATTTAAGGAGTCTACTATTTGTGAAGTGAACGATTCTATAAGTGCTCTCATGAAGTGCTAAAAAAAAAAGGAAACACAAATGTACATGTTCCTTTGGGAACGCCTGTAAAAAAGATGTTATCTCAGGAGGGTAGTTAAGTGTTCAGTAATACCTTTGCACCGCAATAATAACTACTTAAAGAGAACAAGATGGCGATCCAACTTTCTGAACAGGAAATCCAAAGGAGACAAGCATTAGATGAAATGAGAAACAGAGGAATAGAGCCTTTCCCGGCCGCACTATTTCCCGTAGACACTCTTTCTAAACAACTCAAACAGGACTTTACAGAGGGTAAACAGGTGGTTATGGCTGGAAGACTCATGAGCAGAAACATCATGGGGAAAGCCTCTTTTGCAGATCTTCAAGATTCTGAAGGAAGGATGCAGCTTTATGTAAATAGGGATGAAATCTGTCCAGGAGAAGACAAAGCACTTTATAATGATGTGTTTAAAAAACTATTGGATTTAGGAGATTTTATAGGAATAAAGGGAGAAACTTTTATTACCGGAACAGGAGAGCCTTCTGTAAAAATAACTGAGCTGCATGTGCTGGCTAAATCGGTAAAACCTCTTCCTGTAGTGAAAACGGATAAGGATGGAAATGTACACGATGCCTTCACAGATCCTGAGCTTAGATACAGAATGCGTTATGTGGATTTGGTAGTAAATCCAGATGTAAAAGAAACGTTTATCAAGCGTTCTAAGATTATGACTTCTATGCGTAATTTCCTTTCTAACAAAGGATACTTAGAGGTAGAGACACCTATTCTTCAGCCTATTCCTGGAGGTGCTGCTGCACGTCCTTTTATTACGCACCATAATTCTTTGGACACTTCACTGTATCTAAGGATAGCCAATGAGCTTTACCTAAAAAGACTTATCGTAGGTGGGTTTGATGGAGTTTTTGAATTTGCCAAAGCATTCAGAAACGAGGGAATGGATAAAACGCACAATCCTGAGTTTACCATGATGGAGATGTATGTCACTTATAAAGATTATAAGTGGATGATGGAAACTACGGAGCAGATGTTAGAGACCATCTGCATGGATGTGTTGGGAACTACCAAGGTGACCATAGGTGAAAACCAAGTTGACTTTAAAGCTCCTTTTAAGCGTGTTACTATGATAGGTGCTATTAAAGATCACACTGGAATAGATATAGATGGAATGGATGAAGTTCAGCTCAGAGAGGTTTGTGCTAAGCTTGCCGTGCCTATAGATGAAACTATGGGTAAAGGAAAACTGATAGATGAGATCTTCGGAGAGAAGTGTGAAGGGAATTATATTCAGCCTACGTTTATTACAGATTATCCTATAGAAATGTCTCCGCTTTGCAAAGCACATAGAGACAATCCTGAACTTACAGAACGATTCGAATTGATGGTGAACGGTAAAGAATTGGCCAACGCTTATTCTGAGTTAAATGACCCAATAGATCAGCGTGCACGTTTCGAAGAGCAAGTAAAACTGGCAGACAGAGGAGATGATGAGGCTATGTTTATAGACCAAGATTTCCTAAGAGCACTAGAATACGGAATGCCTCCTACCTCAGGAATGGGAATAGGAATAGACAGATTAACGATGTTCCTTACTGGAAACGACTCTATCCAAGAAGTGTTATTCTTCCCACAGATGAGACCAGAGGTTTTCCAAACAGAATCTAGCGAGCCCGTAATTGAACTGTCTGACGAAGGAAAAGCGGTGATGAAGCTCCTTACTGAGCAAATGCCCTTAGGAGATCTAAAAACCAACTCTGAGTTAAGTAATAAGAAGTGGGACAAGGTGACTAAAGAGCTAAAGGCCGCAGGGAAAATTGAAATCTGGAAAGATGGAGAGGCGCTATTAGTGAAAGAGGTTTAAGAGCTCAAAGAAATTGAATAAAGAAAACGCCAACATAAGGAGCCTGTCTGTCTGACTGTAGGTGCTGTTTTATTTTCATAAAATATAATTAATAAGGTTACTTATTTCTACCCGAAAGGCATATTCAAAAAGAAAACACCTATAAAAAGCACCAATATATATATAATAATAAATTGCCTGTTAAACCAGTATAAAAGAAAATACTGCAGTGCGTTTCTTAAGAATTTTTTATTGCCACCATCTCTTTCCATTTGAGAGTCATTATAGCTTTTATTATGCTCATCTTGGTGTTTAAATTCAGTTCTAATGAATTGTTTCCAAAAAACAGAAACATAAATAGTTGCAAGAAATTTGGAAAAAAATATATATAAAATAGAACTCATGTTACATCAGATTAAATTGTTATGTAATGTAAAGAATTTAGAATTAACAAATAAAAATTTACCGCAGGTATGTTTTTCTTACCAAGCCCTGAAAACTGTAGAGGAAACAATAAGATTTCTAGACTCTAGATAGCACTCAGTCGGAGTGGAGTATCTCGCTCCGATAAAATGCTTGTTTAGTATCCCAAGTCAAGTACTGGTATGAAATAACTTGGTCTAAGTTCACCCGCCCTTATAACGGTCAACAGCTTAAGTTAATTAACCCCTGCTTTATCAGCTGCAGCTTTAATTCTGTCTATTTGAGCTGTTTTTTCGTTTACTACCGTTTTTTGCGCTGCTATCTCTTTCATTTTTATTTCCTTGGCTTCTTCAAGCTCTATAATAGCCGACTTACTTTGCTCTATTTCTCTTCTTAATTCCTCCATTTTAACTTGAAGTTCTACTATTTTCTGTTCTGACTCTATAATAGTTTGCTCTGCCTTAGCCACATCCCCTTCTCCTTTAGAAACATCCTTATCTAGCTTCTCTCCCTCCTTAACTAACTTATCCAACACTTTTTGACTTTTATCTTTAGTCTTTCCCTGAGCCTCTAAGGTGTTTTTATAAACGTCTACATATAATTCCTTTTGGTAATCCATTAAACAACTTACCACAGCCATAGATTCCTTGGCGTGCTCTTTGGGGTTTAAATAATAGCCATTCATGTTAAAAAAAACATTCATTTCACACCCATCCTCCTCTTCATAAAACAGAGCGGTTACAGTTAAAGCTGCAGACGCTATGTCGCTCATACTCGTGTTTTCACAAACAAACCCTCCTTTAGTTTTCTTTACTTCTGCTTTGTGGTTAGCGGTTAGAAACTCTTTCCATTTCTTTTCTGCCTCATCTTGTGAGGTGTTTAAATAAAACATGAATCCGTTTTGAGTTTCTTTATTGATCTTTAATCCCTCGGGGCTTACCTCTATTGAAGGAGAGTCTTCTAGAGATTTAGCTATAGACTCTTGGTTCTGAGCGTGTAAATTGACTGCTAAAACCAACAATAAAAGTACTACAGATAGGTGTTTCATGATTTGTGTTTTTAGATTCTGTCACAATTGTACGGCTTTTTCAGGACCCGTAAAGTGTATAGCGTAATTTTGTAACACCATGAATAAGTTTGTCCTGTTTTTAATTAGTCTGTTTTTAGTAGCCCCTCTTTATGTGGCGGCTCAATATCCCACCACTATTCACAACGAAGACTTACGGATTTGGCTCAAGTCCAACTTGTATAATAGCCAGTTTTCTGATTTAGGGTATAACGCAGCTCGTCAGCAGATGTATTCGTTTACGGATGAGGTAAACGGAAAAATTCAGTGCATTTATACTGATTTTGAAATGAATGCCGAGTTCACCACCTTCCCAGACCCTATTAATGCTGAACATTTAGTTCCACAGTCATTTTACGGAAGCACCTCTCCTATGAGGTCAGACATACACAACCTAAGACCTAGTCACCAGGATGCTAACTCTGCTCGTGCCTATTTTGGTTTCGGGGAGGTTCCAGATGCCCAGTCAACTTGGTATGGCACTAGCTCTGGTGGGGCGTATTTAACATCGGGTTCAGAACCTGCTAATTCTTCTAACTTTTCAGAGGGTATAGAGTTTCTCTGGGAACCTCAGGAAGATAGAAAAGGAGATGTAGCCAGAGGGTTGTTTTACTTTTACACTAACTATCCTACACAGGCAGGGCCTATTACAGATATAGCGAGTATCTCTTCTCTTTATCAGTGGCACTTAAACGACCCAGTAGATGCTGCAGAAATCACTAGAAACGCGAGAGTAGAAACTGCTCAAGGAAACAGAAATCCTTACGTAGATTATCCAACCCTAGTTTATGACGCTTGGTTATGGGTAGAGATTTTAGGATGCACAGATAATAGCGCAGCCAACTATAACTCCGCAGCCAATACAGACGATGGGTCGTGTGTGTTTGGAAACCCAGGATGTACCGACCCTGCTTTTTTAGAGTTCAATCCAACTGCTACTATAGATGACGTTTCCTGTAACGAATTAATCGTTTTAGGATGTAGATACGCTAATGCTTTAAATTATAATGCTTCTGCTAACACTGACGATACGGGCTCTTGTGTTTTTCCGGAAAGCTGTTTCGGTGATTTTAATCTTGACGGCAGTATTACGGTGTCTGATTTAGGAGGATTCCTGGGGGCGTTTGGAGCGTCATGCGACTAAAAAGCCATAAAATGTGGGTTCAGCAAGTCTGGCTTATTATAAATTAACTCTTCGTAGGTGTTCGTGTTTTTAATGTGGTAGCCGCAGGCTTTAATTACAGCATGAGCAGCTGCAGTATCCCATTCCATAGTAGGCCCGAACCTCGGATAAATATCTGCCACTCCTTCTGCTATTTTTAAAAACTTCAGTGAACTGCCCATAGGCACCTCATCATTCCCCTCGAACTGTTCAATGAATTTTAGCGTCTCCTCATTCATGTGAGATCTAGAGCAGAGTATTCTCACCTTGGACTCTACTCGCCCGTGCACAACCGCTTTATGTCCTGGAATTACCTCCCACAACACCTCCCGATCTGATTTAGAGGGGAGCGCTTTTACTTCCTCATTCTTTTTCTGATAATAAGCCTCTGATAATTTTACATTTCCCCAATACAGCTCTTCACTAACCGGAATGTAAACTATACCTAATACAGGGGTTCCGTTTTCTATGAGGGCTATATTCACTGTAAACTCTCCGTTTCTCTTTATAAACTCCTTCGTTCCATCTAGCGGGTCCACCATCCAAAACCTATCCCATTTCTTTCTTTCTTCAAAAGGAGTCTGGGCACCTTCTTCGCTGAGTACTGGTATACCCGTCTTGTCTAAAAACCCTAATATAACTAAATGAGCGTTTTTATCGGCCTGCGTTAATGGAGAGTCATCCGCTTTAGATTCTATCCCGAGATCTTCCTTGTTGTAAATTTCTAGAATGGCTTCTCCTGCTTTTATAGATGCCTCTTTGGCTGTTTCTAAGAGTTGGTTGTCGTTCATCTTTGCTGTTATATAATCATGCCTGCCGCCACAGTATTAAAATCACCTTCATCAACCAAAATCACCGACCCAGTAGATTTATTCTGTCTGTAAGAATCTACTAAAACTGGTTTGGTCGTTCTAAGTCTCACTCTAGCTATATCATTCATTAGAATGTTTTTATCTCCAGGAATACGGTGGAGCGTATTAATATCTACTTTATACTGAACCTCCTTAATTATAGTCCGGGCTTCATTGGAAGTGTGTCTAAGAATATACTTTTTTCCTACCTCTAACCTTTTATCTCCTAGCCAACAAAGCATTAAATCTAAATCCTGAGTGTGTGTCGGTTGATTATTAACCCTGGCAAGCATGTCTCCTCTGCTAATATCTATAGCATCTTCTAAAGTCAAACAAACAGACAATGGAGGATAAGCTTCTTGTAATTCTTCTTTTCCTTTAGAAATAGACTTAATTCTACTAGTAAAACCTGAAGGTAAAGCTATCACCTCATCTCCTACCTTAAATACTCCGCTCTCTACTCTTCCGGCATAACCCCTAAAATCATGAAATTCATCCGAGTGAGGTCTTATCACATTCTGAACTGGGAATCTACAGTCTATTAAGTTTCTGTCGGAAGAAATGTAGATCTCCTCCAGTGTGTTCAATAAAGAACCCCCAGAGTACCAGTCCATTTTATCTCCTTTATCTACCACATTATCTCCTTTTAAGGCAGAAATGGGAATAAACCGAATATCCTCTACATCCAATTTTGAGGCAAAGTCAATATAAGCAGCCTTAATCTCTTCAAATGTGTCTTCGCCATACGCTACTAAGTCCATTTTATTCACACAAACTATTATGTGTTTGATTTGAAGCAGAGAGGCTATAAAAGAATGCCGTTTAGTTTGCTCCAAAATCCCTTTTCTAGCATCTATTAGTATTAGAGAAAGGTTAGAAGTACTGGATCCTGTTACCATATTTCTAGTATACTGAACATGGCCAGGAGTGTCAGCTATAATAAATTTTCTTTTAGGCGTTGCAAAGTATCTGTAAGCCACATCTATAGTAATCCCTTGCTCTCTTTCGTCTCTTAACCCATCCGTAAGAAGCGAAAGGTCCACGTGGTCTAATCCTTTTCTATTACTCGCTCCTGCTATAGACTCTAACTGATCTTCAAATATCGTTTTAGAATCATAAAGAAGCCTGCCTATTAAGGTGCTTTTTCCATCATCTACACTCCCCGCTGTGCTGAATCTTAATAAATCCATTTTTTACTTTTTCTTTTCTGCATAGCAATGTTTCTTTAGGCTTATTGCAACGCTAATTCTGTTAAAAATACCCTTCCTTTTTTCTGTCTTCCATAGCCGATTCAGAACGTTTATCATCAACTCTTCCTGCCCTCTCTGTAACTCTGGCCGCAGCCACCTCTGCTATTATCTTATCTAAATTATCTGCAGTACTCTCGGACGCTCCTGTTATAGAAATGTCTCCAATTGTTCTAAACCGAATCATTCGTTTTTCTACCTTGTCTTCCTCTTTTAGCGTATGTACTTTTTCATCATACCCAAGAAGGACTCCATTTCTTTCTAACACATCTCTTTCATGAGCGAAGTAAAGATTTGGCAGTGCTATGTTTTCTCTTTTTATATACTGCCAGATATCCATTTCAGTCCAGTTAGAAATAGGAAAAACTCTAAAATGCTCGCCCATTCTTTTTTTACCGTTCATGATATTCCATAACTCTGGGCGCTGGTTTTTGGGATCCCACTGCCCGAAGTCATCTCTATGAGAAAAGAAGCGTTCTTTTGCTCGGGATTTTTCCTCATCTCTTCGAGCGCCTCCCATACAGGCATCAAAACCACCACTCTCTATAGTGTCTAGCAGCGTACTTGTCTGAAGTTTGTTTCTACTCGCATTTATTCCGGTCTCCTCAGTCACCTTTCCGTCATCTATAGATTTCTGCACTGAACCCACGATTAAACGAGCTCCATTCTCTTTAACTAAAGCGTCTCTAAAGTCTAATGTTTCTTGAAAATTATGGCCCGTGTCTATATGAACTAAGGGAAATGGCAGCTTAGCCGGATAGAATGCCTTTAGCGCTAAATGAGTGGTAACTATAGAGTCTTTTCCGCCTGAAAAAAGTATACATGGGTTTTCAAACTGAGCGAAAGTTTCTCGAATGATAAACATGCTTTCAGATTCCAGCTCTGATAAATGGTCTAAATTATAATTCACTTTACTGTTTTTAAGTATTCAAGTATGCGGCTGGCGCATTCTTCTACTGTTTTGTTTTCTGTTTTAACCACTAAACTCGGGCTCACTGGCGGTTCATAAGGAGATGAAACACCAGTAAATGAGGGGATTTCTCCACTTCTAGCTTTTTTATAAAGCCCTTTGACATCTCTCGTCTCACAGATGTCTAGTGGTGTGTCTACAAACACTTCTATAAACCTCTCTTCGCCAATGATACGTTTAGCTTCTTCTCTATCTTCTATAAAAGGAGATATAAAAGCGGAGAGAATTATTACTCCAGCATCATTCATCAGTTTGGCTACTTCTGATATTCTCCTGATATTTTCTTTCCTCCCAAGATCAGAAAAGTCCAAATCTTTATTTAATCCCTGCCTTACGTTATCTCCATCCAAGATATAACTCAAACTTCCATTTTTAAATAAAGACTGATTTAAAGCATTTGCTATAGCCGATTTTCCAGAGCCAGAGAGTCCAGTAAACCAAACAACAATAGCTTTTTGGTTCAGTAGTATTTCTCTTTCCGTTAAGGTTATGGAACTCTGTTCGGTATATAGATTATTTCTCATTTCTATTTATTAAGCCCAAAGTTAAATGTATCCCCCGTTCGGTCGTGAAAATAATCTATTGGTGTTTTAACAGACAACTCTATGAAGCACATGTCTTGTGTTATTACCTGAACCTCTACAATAACCCAACCCTCTCAATAAATCAGTAAGTATGACTAACGTGCAGCAGGTTGCTGTTCTAGCCTCACGCCTGTTTCCGCTTAGCTTTTATCTATTTAATTCGAATATGTCGGCTTCTATTTGTATAAAAAAGATGTAAATTCGCATTTCCAAAAAATGCCCGGATGGCGGAACTGGTAGACGCGCACGACTCAAACTCGTGTTCCTTTGGAGTGTGGGTTCGATTCCCACTCCGGGTACACTAAGGGAGATATTTGAAAGAATATCTCCTTTTTTTATTCTATAACTTTAAAGACTACTGAATTGAGGCGTTAGATAGTTTCAGCTTTATTTCCATTCCCAAACATCTGCTAAACCACCTCCTTAACTTTAGGTAAAGGAGCGCTTAGAAAAGCTCAGACGTTATTAATCAGTGGCTGAAAGCATCAATATTATTTCATTAAACATGGGATATGTAAAAATCTTTAAGCTAAATTCGCCACAAAAATTACAGAAATGCGACTACTAATTACTTCTATTTCCTTCTTCTTTCTTTCTTCTTTTTCTCTGAGCTACGGCCAAGACATCTGTCCAGAAGCAGATGTTGAAATCGCAACATTAAGCTTTAGCTACACTCCTGCTGCCTTAACGGTTGAAGCTGGAACTACAGTAGGGTGGGTAAACTTTGGAGGTAACCACGATGTAAATGGAATAACGAACTCAATTACTGAGGTTGCTTTTAATAACCCAGAGCCTTTTTCATTAGGGTCGATGTTTGGGAATAATTCAGGAGTTTGCTTGGGTACCTTCACGTTTACGGTTCCTGGAGTTTATGATTATGATTGTTCGATAGGCAGCCATGCGGCAAATGGAATGGTTGCATCTATCACGGTTTCAGCATCGGTTATTGGGTGTACTAATGCAGATGCCTGCAATTATGACCAAACCGCAACAGAAGATGACGAAAGCTGTTTGTTTATCGGAGACGCTTGTGATGACGGAAACGCAGATACAGAGCCTGATGTGATTCAAGATGACTGCTCATGTGAAGGTTCGGTAATTTCTTCCGTTGATAATTTCGAGGCTTTATCTGTCTTAATTTTCCCAAATCCAGCAACCTCTGAGTTAAACATCACATTAAACAAGAAATCCACGCTTAAAGTGTTTGATGCCCTCGGTAAATTGGTTCTTGAGACGGGCTCGGTTTCAAATTGGGCTCTGGATGTAAGCGTATGGGAAAAAGGACTCTACACATTACAAACAGAGGCAGGAAAGACGTATAAGTTTATCGTTGAGTAGGTTTTTAAGGGATGAAAACCGAAGAGTGTTTTAAACAAAAATTTACCATGAAATTATTTTCTGCTGTAGCGCTATGTTTTTTATATGCAGGGATTTCTGCTCAAAACACATATATCCCGGATGACTCTTTCGAGCAATACTTAATCTGGATGGAGCTCGATGATGTGCTCAATGATTCAGTTCTTACAGAAAACATTGTTAATGTTCAAGCCCTTCATTTGGGTTACAGTAGTATTAATGATTTAACGGGACTGGAAGGGTTTTTATCTCTAGATACTTTAGACATATCTGAATTACAGGATAGTGAGGTCTCTTATCTAGATATGTCTGTAGTTCCGTGGCTGAAATATCTAGATTGTTATAACCAAAATGGACAAATCGATTCCATAAATCTATCCCAAAACATAGACTTGCAATTTCTCGATGCTTCGGGGAACACAATAACACAGCTTGATCTAAGTAACAATTCCGTACTAGAATATTTAAGAATTAACTTTAATCAATTGACGGAAATAGACTTGAGTAATAATTTATTTTTAAAAGACATTGGGATTAATAATAATACCCTAACAAGTCTTGATTTGGGTAATAACAATCTGCTGGAAAATCTAATGGTTAACTTTAATCAATTGACGGAAATAGACTTGAGTAACAAGCCTAACCTTATAAATGTTTACTGTGAAGAAAATAATATTTCAGTTTTAGATATCAATAACACTCCTTTATTAAAAAGCCTCTGGTGTAGTGAAAATCAAATCTCTGAATTGGATGTGCTTAATAAGCCCAACTTAGAACAGCTTTTTGCAGGAAATAATCTTCTATCCTCCCTTGACCTAAGTTCTTGTAGCTCTTTAGTTTGGATGTGGTTAAACTCGAATCAGCTGGTTGAACTTAATGTAGCAAATGGACTGAACACTTATATGGCTGGTTTTCCAGGTGGAGGTCTTTACTATATCCCTGATTTTACAGACAACCCTAGTTTAACCTGTATTACAGTTGACGATGTGGCGCATTGTACTGAATGGTGGAATACTGAAGGATACCCTATTTTTGAAAATCCAAACGGATATGTGGCTATTGATTCCACGATGTATTTCTCTTCGGGCTGCACAAATGTGCGTGTAGATGAGATGAGCTCTGAATCAGTCCTCATTTACCCTAATCCAGCAACAAACCAGATTACCGTTGACTTAAATGGTCTAGAAGAGCAGAATAGTGTTTTAAAAATGTATGATTTCTCAGGGAGGCTAGTGTTAGAAAAGCAGTCGAACTCAGTGGCTACCCTAGATGTGTCTTGCTTAGTAAAAGGGGTGTATATGCTTGAGATCCCTACATCTGATCAATTAGTTAGAAAGCATATCGTAATTGAGTGATTTTTTAGCCAGCTCAAACGATGGCTTGTCCCGTCTTAAATCAAACCCCTTATCGAATCATAATTTCATCGAAATAAAGGCTGAACAAAACCTCTTTTTTTACATGAGGAAACACCGATAAACTGAAGTATTCAGTCTTTCTTAAAATTCTCTTAAGTTTAGGTTTTCCCATTAGCACTAGGGTATGGCTGTAATATTCCTTTTCCGATGAGAATTTTCCAATGGTGTTCGTGGTACGAATGTGAACTTTCTTGCCGCTTTTTTTTAGGTGGGCATACAAGGAGGCTTTTTTAGGTGGTAGGATTTTATTCTCCTTATCTATCAGTGATAGTATTTCCACCTCTTTTATTCGCTTATCCGCTAAAAACTGAAACTCCACTTTTTCAGAAGTAAAGCTTAGCCATTCAGTTGAGTTTTTATCTAATGGCGCCCTCTTATTATTAATGAGTATCTCATTATCTCCTAAAATATCCAGCGCTTCATCAACTTTCTTATACACCTTTACTACCTTAACTTCGCTGTCTTCATAGTCTGGGTGAGATGCCTTAAACCGCAGAGTCGTGGTTTCTTTGATCGTAATCGTCTCTTCACACTCGCTGTACAGTGCGTTTCCGTATTCCATTAATAAAATGGCACCCTCAAAACCAGTAGAAACTGTTATTACGCATGAGTCTGAAAACAAAAGTGAATCGACTTGAACCGATGGTTTAGGTACATCTTGAGCTAACAGGCTGCAAGAGAGTGTTGTGTATAGTGTTAGCGCTATGTAAAATGAAAGTTTGATCTTAACTTAAACGGAGATTTCAGTCAATAGTTCCATAATAGCGCCTACTAAAGGTTAAAAGAATAGTATAGCTTATCTTTGCAGCAAAATTGAACAGATGCTCAAATCCATGACGGGCTATGGCCGCGCAGAAGCTACCATAGGCAACAAAAAATTCACTGTAGAGATCAAGTCGCTTAATAGTAAACAATTAGACCTCTATGTGAAGATGCCTTCCGTTTATAAAGAGAAAGAGTTGGGGTTACGTTCTACGCTTAGCAAAGAACTCGAAAGAGGAAAAGTAGAGCTTAGCGTATATTATGACTCTACGGGAGAAGAGAAAAAATCTGTAATTAACAAGTCTCTAGTGGAGGCATATCACAGAGACTTTAAAGCTGCAGCTGAACTAATAGGTCAGGAAAACTTGGACTTTATGTCTTTGATTATGCGAATTCCAGATGTTATGAAAGCTGAAAAAGCGGAGCTAGACATCAGTGAGTGGAACGGTGTAATGAAGTTAGTACACCAAGCGCTTATAGAAATTCAGGATTACAGATCGGTAGAGGGAGAGAAAGTAGAACAAGAGTTCAAAGAAAGAATCGCTAACATTCTAAATTACCAAAGTGAAGTTCAAGAGCCTGTAGAAAGAAGGCTGACTAAAATAAAAGACAGAATCAAGAATAATCTTGAAGATGTTATAGACTCAGATAAAATAGACTCTAACAGGTTTGAGCAAGAGCTTGTCTTCTTCCTAGAAAAACTAGATATTTCTGAAGAAAACTCAAGGCTTAAGAGCAACTGTGATTACTTCTTAGAAGTATTAGGAGGCCCTAATTCTGAAGGGAAAAAACTTGGGTTTATAGCACAAGAAATAGGAAGAGAGATTAACACTATGGGTTCTAAAGCGAATGATGCTGAGGTTCAGAGATTAGTGGTGAAGATGAAAGACGAACTAGAAAAAATAAAAGAGCAGATATTAAACGCCCTTTAAGACATAAGAGTAAATGAGTTCTGGGAAAGCCATCATATTTTCTGCTCCAAGCGGAGCCGGTAAGACGACTATTGTTCAACACCTATTGCAACGCGGACTAGATTTAGAGTTTTCTATTTCTGCCACTACACGTGAGCCTAGAAAAATAGAGCAACCAGGGAAAGATTATTTCTATTTTTCTGTTTCTGAGTTTCTAGAGAAAGTAGAAAAAGACGAGTTCTGTGAATGGGAGGAAGTTTACACGGATAATTACTACGGAACCCTTAAGTCTGAGATAGAGAGAATCTGGTCTAGTGGTAAAAACGTAATATTCGATGTGGATGTGAAAGGTGGAATTAGTCTCAAAAAGTATTTTGGAGAAAAAGCGCTTTCTATTTTCGTTAAACCTCCATCTATAGAAAGTCTAAAAGAGCGACTAGAAAAAAGAGAAACAGAAACCCCTGAGAGCATCGCTAGAAGAATAGGGAAAGCAGAACAGGAGCTTAAGCAAGCCTTTGAGTTTGATTTAATACTAGTAAATGATGATTTAGAGGAGGCTTTTTCTAAAGGAGAAGAGGTGATTACGGAATTCTTACAAAATGAACAATAAGCACGTAGGCCTTTTTTTCGGTTCATTTAATCCTATTCATGTAGGCCATTTAATTATAGCCAATCACTTAATAGAAACCTCAGATTTAGATGAGTTGTGGATGGTGGTAAGCCCACACAACCCATTTAAAGAAAAAGCATCTCTCCTAGCTGATAATCATCGGTTAACACTCGTGAGAATAGCTACTGAAGACAACCCTTTACTCAAGGCTTCGAACATAGAATTCGACCTTCCAACACCCAGTTACACGGTTCAAACACTGGTTTATCTTAAAGAAAAACATCCTGAATTTAAATTCTCGCTGATTATGGGAGAGGATAACCTGAGAGGACTACACAAGTGGAAAAATGTACAAGAAATAGTACAGCACCATTCTATATATGTCTACCCTAGAGTAAGAACGGTGCAGGAAGAAGGAAAAGAACTTTCTATAAAACCACACGAGGATTTAAATGGGGCAGATTTCCATTTTATAGACGGGCCTATGCTCACCATTTCTGCCAGTCATATCAGAAATGCTATTAAAGCAGGGAAAAGCGTAAAATACCTCCTCACCCCTGAGGTAGAGAAGTACGTAGATGAAATGCACTTTTACAGGTAGTTAACTACACGTGGTTTAGCTGCTATCTCTTACATTTACCAATTCAATTTAGTAAAATGCTTGTAAAAACATTCGGAGCTACCGTTATAGGAATAGATGCGACTATAGTTACTGTAGAGGTCAATATAGGAAAAGGGGTTCAGTATTTCTTAGTAGGCCTGCCTGATAACGCGGTAAAAGAAAGCAAGCAGCGTATAGAAGTGGCCATGAACAGCATAGGCCAAAAGGTTCCACGCAAAGGAATTACGATCAATATGGCTCCTGCAGACATTCGTAAAGAAGGGTCGGCTTATGACATGACCATGGCTGTAGGACTTCTGGCAGCCTCAGACCAAATTCCCGCAGAAACCGTAGGAGATTATTTAATTATGGGTGAATTAAGCCTAGACGGTGGAGTTCAACCGTTAAAAGGAATTCTACCCATAGCTATAGAAGCTAGAAAGCAAGGGTTTAAAGGAATGATTATTCCTAAAGCCAATGCCAGAGAAGCGGCCATTGTGAGTGACTTAGATGTGTATGGTGTAGAGAATATTAAGGAGGTGGTAGATTTCTTTAACGGTGATGTAGCGTTGCAACGCACCATTATAGACACCCGAGAAGAGTTCTTCTCTAAGCTTGATGAATCTCTAGTAGACTTCGCAGATGTAAAAGGCCAAGAGAACATAAAACGAGCTTTTGAAATAGCTGCCGCTGGTGGACATAACGTAATTTTAATCGGTCCTCCAGGAGCTGGAAAAACCATGTTGGCCAAAAGACTGCCTACCATTCTTCCTCCATTAAACCTGCACGAAGCTCTAGAAACCACTAAAATTCACTCCGTAGCAGGGAAAATGAAAAGCGATGATTCTCTATTGGCTTTAAGGCCATTCAGAAGTCCGCATCATACTATTTCAGATGTCGCTTTAGTCGGAGGAGGCAGTTTTCCTGCACCCGGAGAAATCTCGTTGGCACATAACGGAGTACTGTTTTTAGATGAGCTTCCTGAGTTTAAAAGAACCGTATTAGAAGTAATGCGCCAGCCGCTTGAAGATAGAGTAGTTACCATAAGTAGAGCTAAATTCTCGGTAGAGTTTCCTGCCAGCTTCCAACTGGTAGCCAGTATGAATCCATGTCCGTGTGGTTATTTTAATCATCCAGATAAAGACTGTGTGTGCGGCCCAGGAATAGTGCAGCGTTATTTAAACAAAATCTCTGGTCCTCTATTAGACCGAATAGATATTCATGTAGAAGTTACTCCAGTAAACTTTGATGAGCTTACCGATAAAAGAGAAGGAGAGAAAAGCACAAAGATTCGTGAGCGCGTGATGAAGGCTAGAGATGTTCAAGAAAAGCGCTACGAGAACGACAAAGAAATTCACGCCAATGCTCAGATGAGCACCAAGCGTTTAAAAGAAGTTTGTCCGTTAGACACGGCAAGTGAAAAGCTCTTAAAAACCGCAATGGAACGCCTAGACCTCAGCGCTAGGGCGTATGACAGAATCCTAAAAGTAGCCAGAACAGTAGCCGATTTAGGAAACTCAGAAAACATCAAACCTGAACATATAGCCGAAGCTATTCAGTACAGAAGCTTGGATAGAGAAAATTGGGCGGGGTGAGTGAATGGTGTAGAAATAATTTAAGAAATTTATTTTGATTTACCGTTCATTCGATTTCAGCTCTGACGCTGAAAAAGGGATTTATTCTCAGAGTACAAAACACCATTTTATAACTCAGACAATACCGCTAAAAAGGAGTTCAAACTTATGGCTTGAGTAATTTTGGATATAGGATATGTCTCCTCTCCAGAATAAATAATAAAATTCTTAGCGCTCTCTAAATCCTGAATAGCAGTTAAATTTCCTTTGGATTGTTTGGGAGCTGTAACTCTCTATATATCAATCCGGTTCTGTTTTTATGTATGTATATTTGCAGTTGTATTTCAAATATACATACATAAAAACAGCCATGGAACGTCCAGACCTCAGCGCACGGGCGTATGATAGAATCTTAAAAGTAGCTAGAACAGTAGCCGATTTAGGAAACTCAGAAAACATCAAGCCAGAGCATATAGCCGAAGCCATTCAATATAGGAGTTTGGATAGAGAAAATTGGGCTGGCTGATGAGCCTTACTCACATGAGTAGAGAGGGTTATATTTAATCCGTTTGGCTCGAAGAATAAGACCCTATTCTCCAGCCTACAGAAACTTTTGCTATCATCACCAGATTAGGAACGCCAAAATAATCACTTATATCACTTGTATAAGTATCAATTATAGCCCTTCCAAAACCAAGGTTTGAATCAAATAAAAAACGACCTTTACTTCTTGCTTTTCCTCCAAGTAGTACGCCTAACCCACCTCTCTTATCAAGAAAGGAGTACTTAGTAAATCCCCCTAGATAAAAACCATCCGCTCTAGTTTGAGGGTTTAGGTAAAATTTAGCTGCCAAAGATGTAGAGAAAACTTCTAATCTAAATTCAGTACTAACGCCCTGTGAAAGAGTCACATCAGCACCGACATTCACATTTGCAAATAATAAAGCAAGCGGGCGAATGGTAACATCCACCTGTGAATAAGAGGCCTGATAAATCAAAGTTACAGCGAGAATAGTTAATAGGTTTTTCAAGTATGTATATTTAAAGTTGTATTTCAAATATACATACATAAAAATCACACTTCACTTATGAATTATGTAAATTTAAAGTAGAGTTTCAACTATACGTGGCACTTAGTGAAAAGCTCTTAAAAACAGCCATGGAACGCCCAGACCTCAGCGCACGGGCGTATGATAGAATCCTAAAAGTAGCTAGAACAGTAGCCGATTTAGGAAATTCAGAAAACATCAAGCCAGAGCACATAGCAGAAGCCATTCAGTACAGAAGCTTGGATAGGGAAAATTGGGCGGGGTGATTTTGATGTGAGAAGAAATAGACCTCTTGATTCCTAAAACCCTTCAAACGGAACCTTTAACATTACAAGTATTGAGGCATTCAGTACCATAATGGTTTTTGGAATGGATGGGAAAATAATGGTCGAAAAAAACAACTATGAAGAAAATGGATTGTTCTGCATAGACAACCTTGTTGCTGGAACGTACGTTTTAAAGATATTCGCACCCAACTACACACATGAAGAGTTGATAATAAAACAATAGGATGATGAAGTTTTCTTTAAGTAAATCCTTGTTACTAGCATTTACTCTTGCTGCGTTTGGTTGCGGCAAGGACGATGACATTCCTTGTAATAATATTGAAGAACCAGCATGGGTTAAGTTTATTGGTGAATACGAGGTTTATGATGAGGAGAGTGTCTATTTATATGATATGAGTATTTCCCATTATTTTTCAGGCATAAATGAAATAGGTAATCCAGCTGACAGTCTTTTAATTACCAATCTCGCAGATACATTTGATTTAAGTCTTCAATTTCAAAACATTACTGACCCTGCAATACTTGGTTTAGCCAGTGTAAATCCACTTCAAGATCATAATGGCCATCGTTGGTTTTTTAGCGGCTTATCGGATGATCTTGAAACAGAAGTTAGAGAAAACAAACTAATTGATGGTGAGATGGTCATGTATTTCAAAATGGATAACACGCCATATTACATTAACGATGGCCAGCTTTTCTTCGCCTGTGATTGTAAACACACAGCGATCAAACTCGAATAAAATATTGTAGTACCTTTTTGCATCTGCGCGCGCATCTGAAACTGGCAAAGGATAGAGAAAATTGGGCGGGGTGACGCCCGTTTATTCAATTCTCTTTTTACTTATCAAATGACTCTTGCCAATTAAACCCTTTTGTTTCCTTAGCTTCTTCGAGGCCATATTAATACCTTTGTCACATGGCAAAAGAAGACGATAAGTTAAAACGAGTAATTAGTCATGCTAAAGAGTATGGCTTTGTATTTCCTTCTAGTGAAATTTATGATGGACTAAGCGCTGCTTACGATTACGGACAGCTAGGTGCAGAATTAAAGAACAACATCAAAAGATACTGGTGGGACTCTATGGTGCGCATGAATGAAAACATAGTAGGATTAGACTCCTCTATATTTATGCACCCTACCACATGGAAAGCCTCTGGCCATATAGATGCTTTTAACGATCCTCTTATAGACAATAAAGATTCTAATAAAAGATACAGAGCAGATGTTTTAATCGAAGAGTTCGTAGCCAAAATAGAGGTGAAGATTAAAAAGGATGTGGACAAGGCGGCTAAACGTTTCGGAGATGCTTTTAATGAAGAAGAATTCAGAAGCACCAATCCTAACGTTACCAGAAGACAGACTCAAATAGATGAAATTACTGCTCGGTTTTCTAAAGCATTAAATGCAGACGATTTAGAGGATGTAAAAGCGCAGATAGAAGACCTAGGAATAGTATGTCCTGTCTCTGGAACTAAAAACTGGACAGACGTTCGTCAGTTCAATCTAATGTTTAAAACAGAACTCGGAGCAGTCTCTGGAGACTCTGGTGTAATCTACCTCAGACCAGAAACAGCGCAGGGAATCTTCGTTAACTTCTTAAACGTTCAAAAAACCAGCAGACTAAAACTTCCTTTCGGAATAGCACAGATAGGAAAAGCTTTCAGAAATGAAATAGTAGCTCGTCAGTTCATCTTTAGAATGCGTGAGTTTGAACAAATGGAGATGCAGTTCTTCATTAAACCAGGAACACAACAAGAATGGTACGAGCACTGGAAAAACGCTAGAATAGCTTGGCATCAAGCTTTAGGGTTAGGAGAGGACAATTACAAGTTCCACGACCATTTAAAAATGGCTCATTATGCAGATGCTGCCACAGATATAGAATTTAACTTCCCTATGGGTTTCAAAGAGCTAGAAGGAATACATTCTAGAACTGATTTTGACTTAAAACAACATGAGGAACACTCAGGAAAAAAGCTAAGATACTTCGACCCTGAAACCAACGAAAGCTATGTGCCTTATGTACTAGAGACCTCTATCGGACTGGATAGAATGTTCTTGGCTGTACTCTCTTCATCTCTCCAAGACGAGACTTTGGAAGACGGTTCAGAGCGAGTAGTAATGAGAATTCCTGCACCTTTAGCACCTATTAAAGCGGCAGTACTTCCATTGACTAAAAAAGATGGTTTGCCTGATAAAGCCAGAGAAATAATAAACGAACTCAAGTATGATTTTAATACATACTATGAGGAAAAAGACACTATCGGAAAAAGATACAGAAGAATGGATGCCATAGGAACTCCATACTGTATCACCGTGGATCACCAAACGCTAGAAGACAATACAGTTACCATTCGTGAGAGAGACAGCATGACTCAGGAGCGCGTTGCAATAGACACATTGCAACGCATCATAAATGAAAAGGTAAACATGTCTACCCTTCTTAAAAAACTAAATTAATATGCTCAATATAAATGACACTAACTTCTCAGGAAAAAGAGCTCTCATAAGAGTAGACTTCAATGTTCCGTTAAACTCTGAAAGAGAAGTTACCGATGATACTAGAATAAGAGCCGCTCTGCCTACCATTAAAAAGGTAATAAAAGACGGAGGAAAAGCGATTCTAATGTCTCACTTAGGAAGACCTAAAAACGGGCCAGAAGAAAAATACTCACTAAAACACATCGCTGGAAGGCTAGGAGAGTTATTGGGAACTACAATAAAAGTAGCCCCTAACTGTGTGGGAGAAGAAGTAAAAACCATGGCTGATGAACTAGACAAAGGCCAGATTCTTTTATTAGAAAATTTACGTTTTCATAAAGAAGAAACTGCCGGAGATGAGTTCTTCGCGGGTCAGTTAGCTGAGCTAGGAGATATTTACGTGAATGACGCTTTCGGAACAGCCCACAGAGAGCATGCTTCTACCGCAGTAATAGCACGTTTTTTTCCAGAGAACAAGCTGTTCGGATACCTTATGGAGGATGAAATAAAAAATATAGGTAGAGTTCTTCATGGTGCTAAATCTCCAGTTACGGCTATTATAGGCGGTGCAAAGGTTTCTAGCAAAATCACCATTATCCAAAACCTAATGGAAGTAGCCGATAACATATTAATCGGTGGTGGAATGGCATATACATTCGTAAGGGCCATGAAGGGAAAAATAGGTGACTCTTTGGTTGAAGACGATAAACTAGAAACGGCTTTAGGAATAATGGAATTGGCCAAGAGAACCAATACGAATCTTATTCTACCTACAGACACTCTTTGTGCAGACAAGTTTTCTGAAGACGCCAATACTCGTGTGTGCCCTACCAATAAAATCCCAGACGGATGGATGGGATTAGATATAGGACCTGCTACCATTAAAAGCTTTTTAAAAGTAATTAGAGAGTCTAGAACCATACTATGGAATGGGCCTATGGGCGTTTTCGAAATGGAAAAATTCTCTACAGGAACTGAAAAAGTAGCCAGAACTTTAGCAGACGTAACACTGGCTGGTTCTTCTTTCACTCTTGTAGGTGGTGGGGATTCAGTAGCCGCTATAAACAAATATAACCTCGCAGAAAAAGTAAGTTATGTTTCTACAGGTGGTGGCGCTATGTTGGAATACTTAGAAGGCAAAGTTCTTCCAGGTATAGCAGCTATTAAAGGAGAGTAAACGTTAAGGCTTGCTTAACGCTCAGATTCTACTCAACCTTAAGCATCTGAACACTAAAAATTTCAGCACCGCCTTTTCTAGTAGATAAACTAGAAGGCGGTGCTTTTTTATACGCGCTCTTTCTAAAACCAAATTATCCTTCACGGAATAATAATTGATTACTTTCAACACATGATTCGCTTAGCGTTATTCTTCTTAAGTATAGTTAGTCTCATTCAGTTGAGCGCTCAAACCTATGTCTATCCTGATCGAGACATCATGTTCTCAGATGTTATCTGTAACGTAAACGGAGGGCACGTACTTCCTGGAACAGATGTAATGTGGAGTAAAGCCATAGTAACCTGTAACCAAAGAGGAATTTACCAAGGCTTCTCTACTTCTACTTTTGATGTGCTTTTTAGATTCGAAAACAATCAGTTGTACTTAGGAGAAAGCATCTTCAGTTCAGACATCATGTACACTTTTAAAAACGGTGTAATCTTTAGGGGAGACTCTACATTTCCATTAGACAAACTGTTTACATTTGAAAATGGGTATGTCTATTCTGCAGAGGGAGAATCTGTATTCGATGTGGTTTTAGCCATAGACGGTCCCATTTCTGTGGTAGAACTCTTTGGCGTCTTACTAGCTACAGAAATGCTCTAAAAACCTGCCTTCACTTGGTGCAGAACTTTAGTATCCTCGTCTATCCCATATTCTGATATAGTTTGGTTTTCGTACTTTACCCGTCTATTCTCACCAAAACCAACTAACAAAATGGAATATTTAGAGATACTAATAGCCGCTTTAGCCGCATTCGCACTGGGGGCATTATGGTACACTGCATTATTTGGAAAATACTGGCAGAGTCAAACAGGCATAACTCCTGAACAAGCGTCTAAAAAGGTAGGGCTCACGCATGGTATAGCTTTTCTAGCAATGGTAGGTTATGCCTATTGCGTGCAAACTTTCTGGGGAGCTCACTTTAATGAAGACCCTAGTTTTTCTCATGGAGCTTATCATGCTGTTAGATATGGAATAATGTTCGCTCTGCCTGCTATGATTATTAACTACGCATATCAGAGAAGATCTTTAGGCCTCTTTTTGGTAGATGCCGCTTACATTATGATTATAGTGGTTTTAATGAGCGCATTAATCTCAATTATGACTCTGTGGGATCCAGCAGCAGAGGTTCTTTCTTCTGAAGAATTAAAAGAATCTATCGAATGGGCAGAAGGGTATCTTAAAGAAAAACAAGATGCGCTTAACGCGCTTTCGGGAAACTAAAAACACTGCTACTCGGGGAAACCCGGGTAGCTTTTATCTGTGAAGATGTAGAAGAAAGTGATGTTGTAAACTCTCATCCTGTTAAATAGACTAATATTTAAAATCATGAAAAAACTTTTTCCTTTTCTAATCATGATCCTATTGCTTTCTATCTCATCCTGTAAGAAAGACGAAGATAGAGAGGCTGTCTGTGAAGATGGGTCTTCTCCTACTTATGATTCTGAAATGAGAACCTTCGTAGAGAGTAAGTGTGCCGTTTCTAGCTGTCATAGTTACGGCTCTTCAGATGGAAATTATTCTACTTATTTAGGCATGGAAGAAGATATCAATAATGGAAAAATCTCTAATAGAGTTTTAGACAGTCAAGACATGCCTAAAAACTCCACATTATCCCAAGATGAATTGAATAAATTCAAGTGCTGGGCAGACAATGGTTACAGCGAGAACTAAAAAAATGAATAAGACTATTCGCTGAATAGTTATGCTTAATTTTTTCAACTAAGCTAAAGATATACACAGGCTCTCGGTATTTTTATCTCTTAGCGCTCTCATAGGTTTACTCTATTCTATTAAACTTGTTAGTCTTAACTCTGTTTATGACTTTAAAGCAAATTATCCTATTATGCTCAACAGTATCTCTAACCTTTCTCGGTAATTCACAGATAACGATCAATGAAATAAACTACAGGTCAATAACACCTCAAGAGAACATTGAATTTATAGAGCTTTATAATTATTCGGAAAACGAAGTCAACCTCAGTAATTGGTATTTGACAAACGGAATCAACTTTCAGTTTTCAAAAAATGTAACTCTCAGCCCAGATTCTTATCTGGTCGTTTCTGGCAACACAGAAAACTGTTCTACTTTCTTTGGGGTTTCTAATGTTTTAGGCCCTTGGATCGGAAAATTGGGCAATACAGGAGATGAAGTTGAGTTAAGGAATCAAGATTTCGTGGTTATAGATAAGGTAAGTTACAGCGGCTGGGGGGAATGGCCGTCTATAAACCATAAGGATAAAAAAATTAGGAAAAACACTCCTAAAGGAACTGTTATGGTTCCTGTTAAAGTAGAATTATCTATACAAAAAATCAACCCAACAGCTCCTGGGAAATTTGCTGGCAGCTGGAGAGGAAGCGAACCGACCCCAGGAAAACAAAATAGTAAGATCTTAATCGCTAACCTTAATGAAACACCTATTACTAAACGTGTTTCTAGGTCTTCAAACTCGCCATCCTCTGGTGAGGAAGTAGAGGTTTATATTGAACTCACCAATATAAAATCCCTAGAGTCTGAGCTGGATGTTTACCTTGAGTATCAAATAGTCGAACCCGGAAACTACATACCTAAAAACGCTACAGCATACAGCTCCGGTGAAAATTGGATCAGAGTTAATATGACGCCTCTAAAGATCAAAGCTGAGGTTACCAAGTTTTCCGCTATAATTCCTAGAGAGGTACAGAAACATAGGCGATTAATTAGATACAAAGTATTAGTTAAAACCAGAAGAAATTTTAAGGCACACTACCCTGATACTAAACACAGGGAGTCCAACTACTCGTATTTTGTAAATGATGGTCAGAAAAGTTTTGAGGGAGTTTCTTTTAAAGATCTATCAAAACTACAAAACATAGAGCTAATTACATCTGAAGATCAAACCAACAAAAACATACTTCAAGGAAATTTTCAAGACTATAGAGGTGAAGGAACTCTTGTTTATAAAGGAAAAACCTACGACCACATCCAGTTTAGGGCTCGGGGTAAAAACTCTAGGCACAAGAAAGTAAAAAGAAACTTAAAATTCTCCCTCAATAATAACAACCCTCTCGTTCCCGAAGATGACTATGGCACTAAATATAACCGCCCTAGAAGTAAAATTTCTTTGTCGGGAGGTTGGATAAACGACTGTAATTCTCATGGCCTAACAGAAGCTCTTATTTATAAGATAGCATCGCTTACTGGCGGTTTTAATAAGCACACAGATTTCTGCCAACTCAGAATTATAGATGGACCCGAAGAAGATGGGATTGATGGAGACTTCTGGGGGGTGTACCAAGTGATGGAAGATTGGGGAGGAACCATGCTGGCAGAACACGACCTTCCCGATGGTAATATTTACACCTATAAAAAATGGGCTCTTTCCCATCAAGGAGCGAGTGGGCCGTTCGGAGAAAGTAATGATGCTTACACGATATGGAACGAGGGTATTGGTGATTCAAAAAACGGTAAATCCACAGACAAGCGTCAAGATGTTTCATTGGACTTTATTCTTCAGCACCTAGATTTAGACTATTACTTCGGTGACCTTTTACTCAATGAAATCACCGGTAATGGCGAAACTAATTATATGGGGCAACATAGCCATAGAGAATATTACAACCCTGAAACTAAAAAATGGATCTCCCAATGTGGAGATTATGATGAAGTTTTTGGCTCTAATCATAGCAAGTTATCTATTTATCCCAGATCAGAGTCAAGGCCATGGAGAAACATGCGCGGTCTTTTAAAAAGAGAAGTTCTAGAACACGATTCGTTAAAAATCGAGTTTTCTAACTTACTCAGAAGCACCCTAGATTTACTGGTCAATGAACAACAGGTTCTTATGCTATTGAATAATGAATCCTCTCTCATTTACGATGAATCTAAGCCTCTCAACTGGACTGACCTCGACTACACCCGCTGGTCAAATGCCGAAGAATCTAAGATGGACTATTCTGATTATCAAAAAGAGGTGATAAACTGGTACCATGATTGGTTCTTTTCTAGAGCCGACCATTTACTTCATGATTCCATTACTTATAATAATTATAAACTAGGTGAGGAGAAAAGGTCTCCCACTGAAAACAGCTATTTCAAAGAAGAGTCCTTAGCTCCAGAAGCACCTTTTATCAGCTATAACGGAGAAGAAAACTATTCATTAAACCAACTCGCCTTTAAGTGTTCTGATTTTGTAGATAAAACAGCTGGTTTTAAAGCGTTGCAATGGAGAGTAGGAGAGTGGTCAGACCCAGAAAACAAGACTTACTCAGATCATAAAGCGCCAATTTATGAAGTTGAACCTTTTTGGACCAGCGGTGAACTTCCTATGACGGCAGTAGATTTTATCATTCCAGCAGGCGCTTATCTAAAAAAAGGAAGGAGTTATAAAATCAGGGCTAGATATAAAGACGACACTAACCGCTGGAGCCATTGGAGCACCCCTATTCAAATTACCCCTACCGCATCTGGAAAAACCGAAACACCCGACTTGGTTATTAGTGAAATCATGTTTGATCCTATAAGTGAGTGTGGAGTTGAATTCATTAAAATAACCAATCTTAGTTTTTTCTCTGCGGATCTTACACACGTAGAAATTACAAACGGCATACGGTATAAATTCCCAACCGGTAGTTATTTATCTGGTAAAAGGAGTTTAATTCTAACAAGAGACAGCACCGCTTTTACTCAGAAATACGGGTTTTCTCCGTTTGGAGAATACGCTAAGGCACTAGATAATAAAGGCGAAAACATTCGGATAGCTGGAGCTTATAATCAACTTATAAATCAGGTTCATTATTTAAAGGATAAGGCCTGGAAGACTCCTAAAAGTGGATATTCGCTGGTTTTAAAAAACACGTCTAAATCAAATCTAACTGGTGACAACTGGAAATACTCCACGCATTTATGCGGTACTCCTATGTTTGAAGATGAGTCGAGTTTTACCTTCTACATTATTCTAAGCCTACTCCTCTGTTTAATCTTATGGATTTATGTTAGGAAACGTAAAAAATCAAAGAAGGTTTTATCAAGTTAAATTGGTCACCTCCCTCTGTTTTGAAACCCTCTAACCGCCACTACCAGAGAGAAATATAGACCTTATAAAACACTCAAAGTAAGCAACAGTTAAATCGTTAACAGCCCTTAACCAACCTTAACATTATTAGCCTAATTATTGCTTAACTTTGAGAGGCTGAGTATGTATCATTTTACGCAAAGTTTCGTTAGACATATAAGGCATTAAAAAATTATGGGAGAAGGAATAGATTTACTAAAACATAAACTCGAAAGCTTTATTCGCAAATACTATAAAAACCAAATCATTAAAGGTTTGATCTATAGTGTGGCACTTATACTGGGCGCCTACTTAGTGGTGACTGTTTCTGAGTATTTCGGGAACTTCGGTAAAGGAATTAGAACGTTTTTCTTCTACACATTAATAGGAGGTTCTTTACTTATTCTAGGTAAATACATCATTATCCCTCTTACTAGGCTTCTTAAAATAGGTCAATCCTTAAGTTATGAGCAGGCTTCAGAAATAGTAGGAAATCACTTTCCTGATGTAAAAGACAAACTGCTTAACACACTACAATTAGCTGAACAGCACGGAGACTCTTCTATTCTTAGCTCCGAACTTTTAGAGGCTAGTATTAACCAAAGAACCGAACAGTTAAAGCCCGTTCCTTTTACCTCTGCGATTAACTTTAAGGAGAATAGAAAACACCTTAAATGGGCGCTAATTCCATTGTCCGTGTTTGCGGTTTTACTCTTTGGAGCTCCATCGCTTATTACAGAAAGTACAGATAGAATAGTAAGGCACAATGAAGAAATTATTTATGCTCCTTATGATTTCACGGTGAAAAACGCTGCGCTACAGGTTCCAGAAAATAAAGACTTTCAACTAGAGTTGTCTGTAGCACTTAACACCACTGCCAAAGGTGGTGTTCCAGATAAAGTCTACATATTAAGAGGAGACCAGCGGTTTCTGCTAAACAAAGAAGGAAGGACTAACTTCTTCTATACCTTCAATAACGTACAAAAGAATATTCCTTTTCGCTTCGAAGCGAATAGCATTATTTCTAAAGAATATACGCTAGAGGCTCTTCCCGTTCCTGGGTTTACGGACTTCTCGGTTTATATAGATTATCCCGCTTACACTGGGTTAAAAGACGAGCTGGTTTCTAACAGTGGAGATATGACTGTTCCACAGGGCAGTAGACTTCAATGGAAAGTAAATACAAAAAACGCATCCAATGTCTCTCTGCAGATGGATAGCGAGAAAAAGAATTTGGAGCAATCGGGGGAAAACTCATTTGAGTACACTCACTTAGCGTTGCAAAACTCAAGCTACACCTTCAAAAGTGATAACGAAACAGGCGTAGAAGGAGATTCAATGCGCTACTCTGTCTCGGTTATTAAAGACCTCTATCCAGAAATTATAGTAGATGAGAAAATAGATTCGTTGTCTAAAAAGAACCTCTTCTTCACAGGAGAAGTTTCGGATGATTATGGGTTTAAAACGTTGACTTTTAATTATTCGTTCGCCAAAACTACCGACTCCTTAAAAACCACAGACGAGGTTACTTCTATCAACTTACCCATAACCAAAAACCAAACTACAGATGGCTTCTTCCATCAGTGGAGCTTGGAAGAATTAAACCTTCTACCCGGAGAAGAGCTTAATTATTACTTCCAGGTTTGGGATAATGATGGTGTGAACGGAAGTAAAGCAGCCAAAAGCAGACCTGCTGTTTTCAAGGTTCCTTCCTTAGATGAAATAGAAGACAATAAAGAAGAGCAGAACGAGGAGATTAAAGATGAAATGAAAGATGCTGTAGATGATGCGAAGAAGCTACAGAAGGATTTAGATGAGTTAAGAAAGGAGTTATTACAGAAAGAAGAATTGAACTGGCAGGATGAAAAGAAGCTAGAAGAAATATTGCAACGCCAGAAAGAATTACAAAACAAGGTAGATAACATTCAAAAAAAGAACGAGCAGAAAAATCAACAAGAAAACGAGTTCAAGCCACCAAACGAAAGCCTTCTAGAAAAACAAGAGCAGCTAGAAAAAATGTTTGATGAGATCATGACCGATGAGATGAAGGAACTCTATGAAGAGATCCAGAAGATGATGGAGCAGTTGGATAAGGAAGAAATTCAAGAGCAGTTAGAAGAGATGAGCCTGTCCAATGAGGACATGGAAAAAACGCTCGACCAAGCCATGGAGCAGTTCAAGCAGTTGGAGTGGGAGCTTAAAATGGAAGATACCATAGAAAAGATTGAAGAACTGGCTGAAAAACAAAAAGAACTCGCAGAAGAAACTAAAAAAGGTGAAAAATCTCCAGAAGAATTAAAGGAAGAGCAGGATAAGCTTAACGAAGAATTCGATGAGCTAAAGGAGGATTTAGATGAGCTAGAAAAAATGAACGAAGAGTTGGAAAACCCTAACTCTATGCTTGACACCGAAGAAGAGGAGCAGTCTATAGAAGAGCAAATGGAAGAAAGCTCTGAAGAATTAGAAAAAGACAATAAGAAGAAAGCAGGAGAATCTCAGGAAGGAGCAGCTGAAAAAATGGAAGCCATGGCTCAGCAGATGGAACAAATGATGGCCGAAGAAGAAGAAGAATCTGCAGAGGAAGATATGGCTGCACTTAGAGTACTTCTAGAAAACATCATTCAATTAAGTTTTGACCAAGAAGACCTCATGAGTGATATAAAGACGACTTCTAAAGACGACCCGAAATACGTGACACATGGTCAAACGCAGCGTAAATTCAAGGATGATGCGCGCATAATAGAAGACTCTCTTTTTGCACTTAGCAAAAGAATAATTCAACTAGAGGCCATAGTAAACAGAGAGATCAATCTCGTAAATGAGAATATGTTAAAGTCTATAGATTTTATAGCTGATAGACAAACAGATCAAGTAACCACTAGACAACAATACACCGTTACCTCTCTAAATAACTTAGCACTGCTGCTAGAGGAAGTACTGAAGCAAATGCAAGAGCAGCAAGCTGAATCTATGCCTGGAACAGGAAACTGTGAAAAACCAGGAGGAATGGGGAAAAAACCGAGTTCTTCTCAAATGAAAAAGATGCAAGAGGGCATGAAAGGCCAGATGGAGAAAATGAAAAAGCAGCTGGAGAAACAAGGGAACGAGGGGAAACCAGGAAAAATGCCTGGAGAAATGAGTAAATCACTCGCTCAATCTGCAGCCAAGCAAGCCGCCATTAGAAGAGAAATAGAGAAAATGGGGAACAAACTCAATGAAGACGGCTCTGGAAATGGCAATGAACTGAAGAAAATAGCGAAAGAGATGGAGGAGCTAGAACGGGATATAGTCAACAGAAAAATAGACCAAAACACATTAAAACGTCAACAAGACATTGTTACTAGATTATTAAAACACGAAAATGCAGAGCGTCAACGCGAACAGGATAACAAGCGGAAATCAACCGAATCCTCCAACCCGCCTGTATCTGCGCCTGCCGATTATAAAAAATATTTGGAAGAAAGAGAACGAGAGATAGAGATGCTAAAAACAACACCTCCTTCACTGAAACCTTACTACAAAGAAAAAGTAAACGAATATTTTAATAACTTGGAGCTCTAAAGAAAAACATAATTAATCAACCAGTGACGAGCGTGGAACATAGAGAAATAAGCTTCGAATCAGTAGCAGAGAATATCCACATAGTGGAGAACCTCATAGACGAAATCTGTGAAACTCTTAACGTTAACGAAGAGTATTATGGAAACATACTTATCTCTTTGACAGAGGCTGTAAATAACGCCATGGTTCACGGAAATAAATTGGACTCTCAAAAAAAGGTACTTGTTACAGTAAAAACTGACGATACTTCTATTCATTTTACTATTTCAGATGAGGGCCCAGGATTCGATTATGATAATCTTCCAGACCCTACAGCTCCAGAAAACATAGAGAAGCCTAACGGTAGAGGTGTTTTCTTAATGAAGAACCTAGCAGACGGTTGTAACTTCGAAGAAAACGGTAGAATAGTAGAGCTAGAGTTTAAAGCACTGAACTAGGGTTTTTCGAATTAATTGTGTTGAGATGAAAAGAATAAAAACATGTTTTAAGTCCGCACCTCTACTTCTTTTTTGGTCATTTCTTTATATAGGCATATCTACTTGTCAAGCTCAGTCAACAGATGATAATGCTTCTCCAAGTAACTTGCCATCCAAGTCAGAGTTTGAAAATAGCATGCGTAACCTTGAGGTTACGGTTTTAATAGAGCTTTTTACCAAGGAAATTTCAAAAAACAACATTCCACTGAATAAAAGCGGTGGAAACGATTATATAACTGTCGAGTTTATTTTCTCAGATTTAGGGGTTAAGTATGGAGATCATTTTAAAAACACTATTGCCATTGCTCTAGGTTCTAATATTGATTCTATAGTTAAATTAGAAATCAATGAAAGTTTATGGGGTTATCTAACTGATGTTGAAAAGGCATCTACCATCTTTCACGAGGTTTGTCACGATCTTTTAAACGTTAAACATATACATGGAGATCGACTTAATTTAATGCACCCAAGTGCGCAGCCAAGAAATATGGCTGAACTGCAAATTATGACAGATAAATTTTTTCGTGACTACAAACTAGGAAGGGTAGAGTTCTTCCATGAAGGATTCTACGTGCATGATTACACGAAAACAAATCAACCTTTTATAACCAAATTGAAATGAGTAGAGCAAAAATTGTCTTATTTATTATTTGTTTTTCGTTGATTCCAACTTTGGCAAAATGTCAAATTATAGGTGACCATATTCGTACAGTTCGTGAATTGGAGGAGGCTCCCCCTTGCGATAGAAATGAGAGTGTGTTACTATACTGCCATACAGTTGCAACTAAAACGTCCTACGGGTTTAATCGTGAAGGCTATGTGCACTCCATTAATAAGGTTACTAGTTATGATACTTCCGAACAGGCTCAATATGCCTTAGATACGAAGCTCTCAGAGTTTGATGCGGAGCCTTATGTCATGAATGGTTACTACAGTTTTTTTTATAGCCCCGAGCAGCAGTTGGTTTTTACTATCCAACATCATCAGGAATCTCGTGTTTTTGTTTTGTTTGAGTCTGAAAGTAATACAGCACTTATGGATTAAGCTCCTATCAATAATTCACTAATAAAATTCGTTGTAGCTTCTAGATCACAAATTTCTTTCAGCTGCCAAAAATATTTAGTTCTTACGGATTTGGTTTTAACTCCTAATTTTTAGTTTTATGCCTAAAAACATCCATTTCCATAACGCGGATACTTCCTATATCCTTAAAAATAAACGACTCATTTCTTCTTGGATTACCGATACTATTAAGGAAGAAGAAAAACAGCTAGAGGAAATTTCCTATATCTTCTGTACAGATGATTACCTGCTAAAGATCAATCAAGAACATCTGAACCACGATACCTACACAGATATTATCACTTTCGATTATACTGAAGATGGAATCATCTCCTCAGAAATCTACATCAGTCTAGATAGAGTACGAGAAAACGCGAAGAATCTAGGCGTTGCAACGCTAGATGAAACCCACAGAGTAATCATTCATGGAGTGCTTCACTTATGCGGGTACAAAGATAAATCTGACCTACAGGCTAAAGAGATGAGGGGTAAGGAAGACTACTATTTAGGAAAGAGAGATTTTTAACCCATCCTATTTATCAGTTTTTTTTCTACTGTTTAGCTCCATTCATCTTCTCGACTATTCGTATATGCTTAATAATTAGTATATTTAAATGTATGAAAGTTATTATTGCAATTGCCTCCCTTTTACTCTCCTCTATAACTATCGTTCACACCCAAATAAATGAGCTGCCCGAGGAAGGTTCTATTTTAACTTATGCTGAATCAGGTATGTTTTATGGGTATAATAATCGTCAAATTGTTTTTTCAGGTAATGAAACCTTTAACGACACTACTTATACCGTGTTCACAAATGGAAGCGGAGCTACACTAGGTTATTTGAGATCACAAGATAATAAGTGGTTTGCTCGAAACACTAATCACTCAGAGTTCTCACAAACAGAGTTTCTAATCTATAACTGGGGTGCAGAAGAGGGTGACATATTTTCTGTGGGATATCCTCGATATAACTCTGATGATGAAATTGTTGTTCATGAGGTACACATAGATAGTGTCAACATCATAGCAGATAATCAAGGAGTAGAAAGAAAACTATTCTACTATAAAAATGTGAGCTTTATGGGCGAAACGGTAAATGGAGTTTGGTTAGAGGGAATAGGAAGTATAAATCATTCTCCTTTCTCTGCTCCTGCAGGAATAAGCCAATTAAAAGAATCGTTTTATAGCCTAGTTTGTGCAGATATAAACGGAAACTTAGTTTATGAAAAGCCTTTAATACATTCCTCCATATTATATATGGATTGTGGTTGGACTACGGTAGCAGTAGATGAAATCTATCGATCCATAAAGGTTTACCCTAATCCAACCTCTGAAATCCTATACATAAAATTAGAAAGCCCTTCTAGTTTCATTTCTATTTCAAATTCTTTGGGCCAAATTAAAAAGACTCTAAAAACCACAAAATCAGATATCGAGATTGATATTTCCGACCTAAAAACAGGGAATTACTTCGTTCAATTCACTAATAACAAAAGGATTCATCATATCAGGTTTATTAAAAACTAAATTTCATCATCCACAAACTCAAATTGAACTTTACCATTCGATTTGAAAAGAATTCCCCAACTCTTTATAATTACCTTTGCAACGCAATTGTTAGCGGCTTAGAGAACCACAAACTCCAAACCCTAAACTCCAAACTGATTAAGAATGCTTCCAGAATATGACGTTATAGTAGTAGGTGCCGGCCACGCAGGGAATGAAGCTGCTGCTGCTGCTGCCAACCTAGGCTCTAAAGTTCTACTCATTACTATGAATATGAACACGATAGGACAAATGAGCTGCAACCCTGCCATGGGAGGAATAGCCAAAGGACAAATCGTAAGAGAGATAGATGCTCTTGGTGGATATTCTGGAATAGTATCTGATAAATCTGCTATTCAGTTCAAAATGCTGAACCGTTCTAAAGGGCCTGCAATGTGGAGTCCTAGAACTCAGAACGACCGTTTGATGTTCATGACCGAGTGGAGACTGATGCTAGAACGAACGCCTAATGTAGATTTCTGGCAAGATATGGCTAGCTCATTATTAGTAGAAGGCGGAAAAATAACGGGTGTAAAAACCGCGATGGGAGTAGAAATTAAATCCAAAACAGTTATTCTAACAAGCGGTACTTTCTTAAACGGACTTATTCATTTAGGAGAAAAAACATTCGGTGGCGGAAGAGCTGGAGAATCTGCAGCATTCGGAATTACGGAATGCTTGAATGATTTAGGGTTTGAGTCAGGAAGAATGAAAACAGGAACTCCTCCTAGAGTAGATGGCCGTTCTCTTGATTACTCTCAAATGGAAGAACAGCCAGGAGATGAAAACCCTGTAGCGTTCAGTTTCCTGACTAAAGACTTTCTAAAAACACAGCGTTCTTGTCACATGACATACACCAATGAAGATGTACATGACATTCTAAGAACTGGTTTTGATCGTTCACCTATGTTTAACGGAAGAATTCAAGGTTTAGGACCAAGATACTGCCCGAGCATAGAAGATAAAATAGAACGCTTCTCAGAGCGTCCTAGACATCAAATTTTTGTAGAGCCAGAGGGATGGGATACTGTAGAAATTTATGTAAACGGATTCTCTACATCTCTTCCAGAAGATGTACAAATGAAGGCGATGAAATTAATTCCAGGATTTGAGCACGCGAAGATGTTCCGACCTGGATATGCTATCGAATACGACTACTTCCCTCCTACACAGTTAAAGCACACATTAGAAACTAAACTAGTCGAAGGTCTTTTCTTTGCTGGGCAGATAAACGGAACTACTGGATATGAAGAAGCGGCTTGCCAAGGATTAATGGCAGGAATCAATGCACACTTGAACCACACCGAGCAAGAGCCATTTATACTAAATCGTTCTGAGGCATATATCGGAGTTCTTATTGATGATTTAATTACCAAAGGAACTGATGAGCCCTACAGAATGTTTACTTCTAGAGCGGAGTATAGAATACTTTTACGCCAAGACAACGCTGACCAGAGGTTAACTGCTAGAGCTCACAAGCTAGGTTTGGCTAATGACGAGCGTTTCAGGCTTTCAGAGGAAAAACGAGAAAGAACAGAAAAAGCGATCAAGTTTATAAAAACTAAAAGTGTTTCCCCAGAAGAAATAAACCCTCAGTTAGAGTTATTGAACACTCCTCCTATAAAACAAAAAGTGAAAATGGTCTCGGTATTAACCCGTCCACAAATTCACATGGAGCACCTTGTAAATAATATTCCTTCCCTAAAAGAGCACTTATCCGACATCACCAACCAAGAGATAATCGAGCAGGCAGAGATTCAGATCAAATACGAAGGATACATTTCTAAGGAGCAATTAATGGCTTCTAAACTTACCAAGTTAGAACATGTGTGGATTCCAGAAGATATAGATTTTAATAAACTCGGTGGACTTAGCGCGGAAGCTAAAGGAAAGCTTTCAGACATAAGACCAGCATCTATAGGACAAGCTTCACGTATCTCAGGAGTAAGCCCAAATGATGTTTCTATCCTATTGGTATACCTAGGAAGATAATAAAAACAACACATTCAGCGCTTCGTGGAGAAATTGTTCCACGTGGAACGCTGCGTTTTGCGTTTGTGTTTTTTGAGCTAAAAACTGTCCTTCGGCTATTGCTCAGGGAGCGTATTCAGGTTAGTTGATTTACTCTAACAGTCGAATTACACCAACAAATATTCTAGATCTTTATACAGCTACTTTCAATAAGCACTCAGTCAGCGCGAAAATCCATATAAACAAAACACACCCCGAGCGGCAGCCGAAGGGCACTACAATTGGAAAACAATAAACACTCAATTAGAAGAACAAACCCTTTTACACACTACAATAAAACAAAACACTCCTCCACTTCTCACACACCACACTATGCAAACACATCTATTTTCCCGAGCCAAAAACTGCCCTTTGGCTATAACTCAGGGAGCGCATTCGAATTAGTTGATTTACTCTACCAGTCGAATTACACCAACAAATATTCTAAACCTTGTATATAACTACCCCCAATCAACACCCAGTAAACAGGAAATGTTTTTCTAAAACAAAACGTACCCTGAGCGGCAGCCGAAGGGCACTACAATTAGAAATACAACAAACACACAACACCTCCTCAAAAAGTAAGCCTCACCTCGAGCGATGACTAAAGGGCACTAGAAAACAACAAAAAGCTCAAAAACATCAAACTTCCAGCATCAAACCCTAAACAGTGGTGGTTTTTGTTCCACGTGAAACATTGCAACGCGATAAAACTGGTTTTCTTTCTATAACCACCCAAAAATCTAGTTTTGACAACCAAAACACACTATACCCTTAAAAATTCATAAAAATCCAATTTTAGGTGGTTTATGACGGTTGTTTTTCGAGCTATTTCTACTATTAGGTCGTCATTGGTTATTACCTTTGCACCGCATAAAAATTTTAGCAATGTCAACATTAACTTCATCAGTGAATATTTCTGAGGTTCTTTCTGAACTCGGAATAAAAAAACATAATGCGGGAACTTCTACAGGTTTACAAAACCATGATAGTAGTGAACACATCAAATCTTATTCTCCTGTCGATGGAGAATTAATAGGAAGCGTTTCAGCTACTACACCTGAACAATATGAAGCTACTATTAAAGCATCTCAAACTGCCTTTCTAGAATGGAGAACAACTCCAGCTCCTTTGAGAGGAGAAATAGTTCGTCAGTTTGGTGAAAAATTAAGAAAATACAAAGAGCCACTAGGTAAGCTTGTTTCTTATGAAATGGGTAAAAGTCTTCAAGAAGGATATGGTGAGGTTCAGGAGATGATTGATATCTGTGATTTCGCTACTGGATTGAGTAGACAGTTAAACGGTATTACTATGCATTCTGAACGTCCTCTTCATAGATTATACGATCAGTACCACCCGCTAGGAGTAGTAGGAATTATTTCTGCTTTTAACTTCCCTGTGGCTGTATGGGCATGGAACACTGCACTAGCTTGGATAGCAGGTAATACATGTGTATGGAAACCTTCAGAAAAAGCACCGATTTGTGGTGTGGCTTGTCAGAATATTATGGCTGAAGTGCTGAAAGAGAACAATTTAGACGAAGGTCTTTGTTGTTTAGTAAACGGAGACTATAAAGTAGGTGAAATGATGACTACTGATAAAAGAGTTCCTTTGATTTCTGCTACCGGTTCTACTAGAATGGGAAGAATAGTAGGTTCTACAGTAGCTCAGAGATTCGGTAAAACGATTTTAGAGTTAGGAGGAAATAACGCTATTATAGTTACTCCAGATGCTGATATCAAAATGACTATCATAGGAGCTGCATTCGGTGCAGTAGGAACATGTGGTCAGAGATGTACATCTACTAGAAGACTAATTATACATGAATCTCAGTACGCAGCAGTAACAGAAAAATTAGTAGCTGCCTATGGTCAGATCGCTATTGGAGACCCACTAGATGAGTCTAATCATGTAGGGCCGCTAATCGATAAAGATTCAGTGAACACCTACCTAAAAGCGATAGAGTCTGCTAAAGAGCAGGGTGGTAAAGTATTAGTAGAGGGTGGTGTTTTAGAAGGAGAAGGATACGAAAGTGGATGTTATGTGAAGCCGTGTATTATAGAAGCTTCTAACGATATGGCTATTGTCCAGTCTGAGACCTTCGCTCCTATTCTTTACGTTATGAAGTACAGCGAACTTAGTGAAGCTATAGCTATGCAAAACGATGTGGCTCAAGGATTATCTTCTGCTATCATGACTACCAACTTAAGAGAAGCTGAATTATTCTTAAGCTACGCAGGAAGTGATTGTGGTATAGCTAATGTAAACATAGGAACTAGTGGTGCTGAAATAGGTGGTGCATTCGGTGGTGAGAAAGAAACTGGAGGCGGAAGAGAAAGTGGTTCTGATGCATGGAAAGCATACATGAGAAGACAAACCAACACTATTAATTACAGTACGGAGCTTCCTTTAGCTCAGGGGATTAAATTCAACTTATAACACTAGTTATTAGATCTTTATTATACATATTGTGCGTTGCAATGGTTCTTTTGAGCGGTTGCAACGCTTCTATGACTGACCAGTCTTCTGTGACCAGAGAAGGTTTCTATGAAATCGTCTTTGATTTAGGAGAAGTTCAGTGCCCTACCCGATGGGAAATTTCAGAAGATGGGATTACCATTATAAATGCTGAAGAAAGAATAGAGGTATCTGAATACCGTTTATCTGGAGATTCAGCTTCTTTCGCGCTTCCTGTTTTTGGAACTACTGTAGACTTTCATTTTACCGCTCAAGATTCTTTACGCGGGTTCTTTAGAAACCAATACAGAAAAGGAGATTATAAGGTGGCTTTTGTGGGTTACAGATCTAAAGAAATCACTCCATATCAAAAAGAACCAAATATTCAATCTACGTATGATGTCACTATGGACAAAAACGAAGATGCCTATAAAGCCATTGGAATATTAAATTCTAGATACGGTCGTGTTACCGGAACCTTTCTAACAGAAACTGGAGATTATCGTTTCTTGGAAGGCAAAAAGACTTCTGAAGATGAGTTCTACCTGAGTTGTTTCGATGGTTCTCATTTGTTCTATTTCTCTGCTGCTATGGAAGGAGATTCCATTACCGGAGAATTCTACTCAGGAAACCACTGGAATACTACTTGGAATGGAGTAAAAGACGAGAGTGTTTCTCTTGTAGATCCTGACTCTCTTACGTATCTAAACCGAGGAGAAACTTCTGTTCAGTTTATGGGAGTAGACATGAATAAAGACACTACGGAATTCAATTCTATGGATTTCAACCAAGTCTCCATCATACAAATCCTAGGAACCTGGTGTCCGAATTGTATGGATGAAACTCGCTATTACAGTGAACTGGCTGCTAAATATGGAGATCAGTTAAACATCATGGGTCTGGCCTTCGAAAGACCTTCTGATTTAGCTACACAACTTGAAAATATCGCTCTTTATCAGAAAGAGCTAAATGTAGATTACCCTGTATATTTATCTGGTAGCGCTAGCAAATCTGAAGCTAGTGACATGTTCAGTGAACTCAACGGAATAAGCTCCTTCCCTACTACCCTATTTATAGATAAAAAAGGAATGGTAAGAAAAATCCACACTGGGTTTTACGGTCCTAGCACTGGTGATTATTATACGGATTACGTGAAGGAAACCGAGACGTTTTTAGACGGGTTGATTGGGGAGTGATTTTACTCACTTTTACCCGGTAATGAATAATTAGCCGTTTATAATCCTTATCCATAATAGGACCATTATCTCAATTAGAGATACCTCTTAATATCCATCTTTTGATGAAGAATTCTTACTATTTCAATAATACTATCCTCAGCTATTCTGTAGAATATCAAGTGTGATTTAACTTGCGTGACCCTATAATTTTTTCGAGTTTGTTCAGCAGATTTTCCAATCATAAAATTATTCGCTACAAACTCTATTTCACTTAATATCTGTGTATAGTACCTGTCTGACTGTAGTTTAAACCATTTTTTATATGTATAAACCCAGATCTCATCTAAATCCGCTATTGCCAATTTACTTATTCTATACACAGCCTTACTCATAAATTTTTACGGTGTAATTCTTTCAAGTGCTCCTTAGAATTAAAATCTTCTATAAAACCGCTTTGCTCACCAGCTTCCAAAGCTTTAATTAACTCCTCCTTTTTTCTCTCTTCACTTTCTAATAACCTTAAAGCAGATCGAATAACCTCACTAACAGAATTATACTTTCCGGATTTAACCTCCATACTTATAAATTCTTCAAAATAATCTCCTAAAGAAATAGATGTGTTTTTTCCCATAATCATCTGCTTTTTCCAAAGATACCAAAACTTGGTAACAGATACAAATTAATTCAAAACACAAACCCACTCCATTTCACCTAGTACTAAAATGGACAATTCAAACAAAAAAACCCTCCAGCCAAAAAGCCAAAGGGTTTAAATACATCTAATTAAAATTGTCAATCACATTATGCTCTGTCTGCAAGAATTCACCATTAATAATTAATTCTCAAACTCATTCTCCTTATCCACTACAGGAGCGTCATCTCTATTGGCAAGTTCCCATGCAGTATGAAAAACCAATCGTGCCACTTTCTCTAATTTATCGTAAAGAATTTTATCTGGAGTATCTGTCGGTCTGTGATAATCCTCATGCACACCAGAAAAATAAAATATCACTGGAATACCATGCTTAGCAAAATTATAATGATCTGAACGGTAGTAAAATTTATTCGGGTCATCTGGGTCATTGTATGTGTAATCCAACGCTAGATTTATGTACTCTGAATTAGCTTCTTCACTTATTTCATGTAAGTCAGTACTCAACTTATCACTTCCTATAAGGTAGATATAGTCAGCACTATCTTTATGCGCTTCATCCATTCTTCCTATCATATCTATGTTCAAGTTAGCCACGGTATTCTCTAAAGGATAAATAGGATGGTCTGAATAATATCGAGAACCTAACAAACCCTTTTCTTCACCACTTACAGTCATTACCAGTACACTTCTTCTAGGGCCGTTTCCTTGTAGTTTAGCCATTTGGAAGGCCTCTGCTATCTCGAGAGCCGAAACAGTCCCAGAACCATCATCATCCGCTCCGTTATTTATCTCCTCTCCTTTCTTTCCGATATGATCATAGTGCGCAGTAACTACTACTACCTCTTCCTTTAAATCTGTTCCTTCAATAAAAGCCAATACGTTTTCTCCAGTATAGTTTTCTATTTTAGTCTCTCTATCCAAATCTATATTTAAGCCAATCGTTCTCTCTTTGATAGACCTCTTCTTATTTAACCTTTTCTTCAGTTTTTTAATATTCTTATTCTTAGAATTATTTAAAATAACATTGGCCATTTCAGGAGAAATAAAAACCGTTTGAAAAGACTCAGCCTCATTCGTTTCTATCTCTTCCAATAATGTCATACCTGGGTTCTCTAAGTAGTATTTTACTCTACTCATATAAGACTCATACTCTTCGTTTATAATAAAAGCTCCCTTCGCTCCTCTAGATTTTAGATCTTCCGTTTTTAATCTCCAGTCGGCAGCCCACATTTCCAATTCAGCGCTTTCTACTAGTAGATTTCCTTTTTTATCTGTAGGTGCACCGCTTAAAATCAAAACGAACTTATTCGTTACATCTAAATTCGTGTAGTCATTCCAATCTTCTGATCCTATACCATAACCTGCTATAGTAATTTCATTCAGATTTAAATCTCTGCTTACCCCAGAACCGAAAAAGTAAAAATCTTTTATAAACTTAAAATCCTCACTACCTACCTTACAAGTAGTGCTAGTAAACATTTCTCTCTTCAGCGGGTATTCCTGAAAATATGTAGTTCCATCATAAGGTGCTATCTGAAGTCCTTCAAAGTAATTGGCTATATACTCAGCAGCTTTCTTTTGCCCTGGCATACCCGTTTCTCTTCCTTCAAATTCATCGGATGCTATAATCATTAAATGATCCCTTAATTCACTCGCATTTATGGTAGCAGCATATTCTATAGAATAATCCTCCATTTCCACAATCGGATCATCTTCTTCAATTTCTTGACTATAAATAGCTGTAGATGATAGCAGCGTTGCAACGCCTAATAAACCTATAATTCTTAACATATTCCTTCTGCAATTTTTTTAACTCTTCTCTCATGTCTTCCGCCTTCAAAAGCAGTCTCTATAAATGTCTTCACTACATTTTGGGCTTCTAACTCCTCGATGAATCTAGCTGGCAGACAAACCACATTGGCATTGTTATGTTCTCTGCTTAAACCAGCTATCTCAGCAGTCCAAGCTAAAGAAGCTCTCACACCTTGGTATTTATTAGCGGTCATGCACACACCTTGACCACTTCCACATACTAAAATTCCTTTCTCTATAGTTCCATTATTTACATCGCTTGCCACTTTGTGTGCAAAGTCTGGATAATCCACACTATCTAAAGAATAAGTACCATGATCCACTACCTCGTGTCCTTCTAACACCAAGAATTCTCTTAGGTTTTCTTTTAATTCGAAACCTGCATGGTCAGAACCTATTACTATTTTCATTTCTTTACATTTTGAGACAAAGTTAACCATATGAAAGATATGCTCTGTATCTCTGTAGAAATATCATAAATGATTGGACTTAAATAAATTCACACTAAAACTGTGGATAACGTAAAAAAATATGTATAACTAAATAACATAAAAACTTGACTTACTGGCATGAAAAGTGCAAGCACATCTAAAATTAAAAAGTCAAGGAAAAAAACATGAAATTATTGACGAACTATACCCGCTTTATCCACCAAATAACTAAGTACAAATATTCGAATTTTACCACAAATCAGAGTTATTAAACCAATGTTAATGAAACACATTTTAGCTTGATACTTAGTACTTTTATATGTTGATAGCAAGTGGATAAGTACTACTTTCATTGAATAACTATTTATTTTGCTCATAGCCCCAATAAATTACGAACAGAATGAACACCCCTATATATACTACTAAAAGACTTTTAAAAATTAATTTATAGTTAGATAGAGAAGTTGAAAACAAAATAATGCGATTAAGAATAGACTCAATACTACTCATTTTATCTTTGCTGTATGCACAGCAAACCTTTTCTCAATCAGATACGCTCGATACTGAATATAAAAAATTCTACTATGATAATGGTAGTTTAAGCAGTGAGGGTAGCATGATTGATGGATTTCCAGACGGTTTATGGAAAACATATTTCGAGTCTGCACAACTCAAAACGCTGGGAGAAAGAAAACAAAACAAACTTGAAGGTGAGTGGTTTTTCTATAGAGAAAATGGAAACCTTGAGAGAACCATTACCTATGTAAATAATGTAAAAAGTGGATTAGAAGAGGTATATAACAATGAAGGACTACTAACTGCTGGTTATTTATATGAGCAAGGGAAGAAAAATGGGGCTGCACTATTTTACTATTCAGACGGTTCTGTTTCTAAGGAACTAATATTTTTAGATGGAAAAGAAAATGGAAAAGGCGTAGAGTACGGTACAGATGGGAGAATAATAACTTTTGTTTCTTATAATAATGGTTATTTACGTTCTCAGGAAAAGGTAAATAGATTTAGTTCAAAAGGCGAAAAAATAGCCAAGTGGTTAGAATATTGGACAGGCTCTTCTAAACTAAAAGAAGAAGGAAATTATTCCAACGGAAAGAGAAATGGACTTTTTAAAATCTATAATAGAAAAGGTCAATTAGCTAGAATAGAAACATACAAAAATGGAATTCTTCAGGAAGAATCTCCGGACCAAATTTTGGATGTTCAGAAGAAAATAGATAAAGATGGAAAAATCAAATCTATAGGCTCTTTCTCTAATGGTAAAAAACAAGGAATTTTTAGGGAATATGGAAAAGAAGGAGAAATACTATCATCAGCTGTATATGAAAATGATGTAAAAGTAGGAGAGGGTATTATAACTGGAAGTGGGAAGTATCAAGGGAATTGGAAAATGTATTATCCTACTGGAGAATTAAAAGCAGAAGGTGAATATGTAGCAGGAGATAAAAATGGAAAATGGAAGTATTATTTTCTTACAGGTGAACTAGAACAGGAAGGCAGTTATAAGAAAAATTTAGTCTCTGGTGAATGGATTTGGTATTTCAAGAATGGTGCGGTAAAACGTGAGGAATATTATAGAAGAGGCAGGGAAGATGGAAAATCTATAGAATATTCAGAAGAGGGTGTGATAATTAATAATGGAAATTATGTGGATGGCTTGAGAACCGGAGACTGGTTTCTTACTATAGGAGACCACGAAGAAAAAGGGAAATATATAGATGATGATAAAAATGGGAAGTGGAAAAGTTTTTATTTAAAAACGAATAGTATTTATTTCGAAGGAGAGTACTCGCAAGGAATTGCACTTAAAAAGCATATATATTATTATCCCAATGGGATGAAAAAAACAGAAGGAAAACATGTTGGAGGCGAACGACATGGAGATTGGAAATTTTATAATAAAGATGGAACTATTAGGTTGGTTATAAGGTATACCAATGGAATTGAAACAAGATTAGACGGAGAAAAAATCTAACTATTGTACTATAATATTTTTAAATGACTACTTCACTTACTAATTTATTTAATAATTCAAAGCAACAGCTATTCACTGTTTCTATGGATTCTTTTTGTATTCATAGCTGTAATTCTATAGCACTAAAGTATTTAGCTAAATCATTAGATGAAATTAAAGGTTTACCAATAGATGAGTTTTTTACTATTAATTTAAATAAGAAAGACATAATTCTAAATGAACTAGAAACCCTAGGAATATATCACATTGTAGATAAAGCTACCAATAGAAGTATTTCGGCTACGCTAATTAATCATGATGGAAATAGAGAAATTTTAATTAGAGTAGAAGTAGATTCAGAGACAGAGACAGATAAAAGTAGAGGAGTAATACTGGATGAAAATGTAGCTGGATACTGCAGAATAGATACTGAATTAAAATTATTAGACTGTAACAATACACTGGCTGTTCAGTTGGGTTATAAATATAAAGAAGACTTAATTAATAAGTCTATAAACTTTATTCTATCAGAAAAAGAAGAAATAAGTTATCTAATAAAAACGATAGCCAAGCAGAAGAAAATAAAAAATATAGAATTACGGTTAAAAGATAAATCAGGTAAAGATCAAATTTGTTTAGCAAATATCATTTTAGAAAAAGATGATGCTGGAAATAATATAGCTATTAGTTTCACAATAATAGATATTAGTGAAAGAGTCGAATTTGAAAATAGAATTAAACAAAGTGAAGAAAGATTTAGACTATTATCAAATGTAGCTATAGAAGGTATAGTGTTTTTAGATAAGAGAGAAATTATAGACTCTAATGAACAGTTTATAGAGTTAATAGGACACTCTAACCACCAAGATATCATAGGAAGGAATATTATAGAATTTATAGACAATTCTGAATTATTAAAAATAAATGCTCCCAAAAGTACATTTCCTCAAAAAAAAAATGAGGTAGTGGCCAAAAAAAGAGATGGAACCATTATGCTTTTAGAAGCATCGTCAGGTAAAATTGATCAACAAGGTAAAGATGTAGATGTTCTTTTATTCTATGAAATAACACAGAGAAAAAAAACGGAAATAGCTTTAGAACAGAGTACAGAAAGGTATAAAAGTTTAGTAGAAAATTCTCCGAACGGAATTTTTATTTTAGTGAATAATCAAATAAAATTCGTAAATAATGCTGGAGTAGAATTATTAGAGTATGAATTAGAAGATGATTTGTATAACACAGATTTTAAAGACTTTGTAGATGAAGAATTTAGAGAGTCTGTTGAGAGGGATTTGTTAGAAACTAGAGAAGGAGGCGATTTAGAATACAAAGAGATTCAAATGCACACCTCTAAGAAAAGACATATAAATATAGGAATTCAGGCATCTTTAACCGTTTTCAATAACAAACCTGCAGTTCAAGTAACGATAGTGGATTTAACGACTCAATTAGAACTGAGAGAAGAAAGAATTAGAAATAAAATTGCAGAAGAAATTAATCTAACCTTAACGGAAGAAATAGAGCACCATAAGCAAACCCAAGAAAAACTGCAAGTGGCTCAAAAGTTCACACGAAACATCATTGAATCTTCCATAGACATGATAATAGCTGTTAACAAGGATAATAAAATAACTGAGTTTAATAAAGCAGCGATAGACCAGTTTGGCTATGTATTGGATGATGTTTTAGGTGAAGATGTTAGTGTGCTATATGTAGATAAAAAAGAATATCATAGAGTATCGACTAGTGTAAATGATAAAGGAATATTTACAGGTGAAATAACCAACAGGAGAAAAAACGGAGAAACTTTCGTTTCTCTAGTATCATCCTCTATAATTAAAGATCCTAAAGGTGGTACTCAAGGATCTATGGGTGTGTCAAGAGATATTACCGAAAGAAAAATTATAGAACAACAAGTAAAAGATTCTCTGAAAGAAAAGGAAGTATTATTGCAGGAAGTACACCATAGAGTAAAAAATAATCTACAGGTAATCAGTAGTATTTTATCTCTTCAAAGTAATTATGTAAAAGATGAAAAAACACTAGAAATATTAGCTGAAAGTCAGAATAGAATTAAGTCTATGTCATATATACATGAGACATTGTATCAAACAACAGACTTCTCTTCCATTGAATTTTCTAATTACCTAAACACCTTAGCCAGTAACTTAATCCACTCCTATAGTTACACCGGAGGTATAGTAAGATTAGTAACAGATTATGATGAAATTTATTTAACCATAGACCAAGCTATTCCATGTGGTTTAATCGTGAATGAAATAGTTTCTAATGCTATGAAATATGCGTTCGAGGGCAAAGACGGAGATGTCTATTTATCTATAAAGGAATCCCAAGGAAAAATTCATCTGCGAGTAGCGGATAATGGAAGAGGGTTACCTAAAGACTTTAAACACGAAGAGTCGGATTCTTTAGGTATGCAATTAGTCTATTCCTTAATCGATCAGTTAGATGCCTCTTTGGAATTGAAAGCGGATAAAGGCACAGACTTTTTAATTACTTTTGATAAGCGTTAATATACCACACCACCCGAAATATGTCAATAAACATTTTAGTTACCGAAGACGAAAGTATAGTTAGAAAAGATATAGAAATGAGACTTAAAAAGCTGGGCTATAACATAGCAGGAACAGCAGATACAGGTCTTAAAGCTATAGAATTAGCTAAATCAGAAAAACCAGATTTAGCGCTTATGGATATCATGCTTAAAGGAGAAATGACCGGAATAGAAGCCGCAGCAGAAATTAAGAAATTTCTTGATATCCCTATTATTTTTCTTACCGCATACTCTGATGATAAAACCTTAGAAAAAGCCAAAGGTTCTGAACCTCATGGATACCTTTTAAAACCATTCAAAGAATCAGATGTAAGAACATCTATAGAAATGGCCATCCATAAACATCAAACCGAGAAAAAAGTAAAGCAAGAGAATGAATTCTTAAAATCGCTTACCAAAGTGAGCCCAAACGCTAAATTTATTTTTGTAAAACACAAAAAAGAGCTAATTAAAGTTCCGTTGGATGAGTTTTTAATGGTAGAAGCGTTAAAGGATTATGTAATTATACACACTACCACAGACAGCTACACCATTCATTCTACTATGAAAGACATAGAAAAAAAATTACCTAAAAGCCACTTTACTAGAGCACACAGAAGCTTTATAGTAAATGTTTCTAAAGTTGTAGCTATTAGAAGTGGCAACTTGATATTAGAAGGAGTGAAAAAACCAATACCAGTTGGAGGAAATTATAAAAATGATATATCCGCTCAGATAAACGCATTATAAATATATTCTATTGCCGAAAAAAAGCGGCTTAAGCTTAGCGCGCCAACAATCAACGGATAAAACTGGTAATCTAGTTTAAGCGACAAAATTAATCTTCCGGCTAAGACACAAATACGTCTTGAAACGAAAAAAGGTATAAAAGTAAAAAAGGGCATCGTAAGATGCCCTTTTTTAATCTGAGTAAAACGTTACTTTTATTGAAGAACTATCTTTTTTACACTTTGGTAATTGTCATTACCGAACCTTACCATATAAGCCCCTACAGCTAAACCAGAGACATTTACAGTAGCCGTTAAGCCAGTGCCAATAGGAACCAATAGTTCGCTGCTGATTTGAGCTCCTTTAAAGTCGAACAGCTCTACATAAATAGACTCAGCGTTTGGCAGGTTTTTTAGAGAAATCATAAGGTCAGAACCATTCTGGTAAATAGCAGACTCTATTTTAGAGGTATCTTCATTTGCTACGCTTAAAGGATCATTAATAGTGAAAGAAACTATACGCGTTCTTCTATTTCCACTTAAAATATATTCTCCAGTAAACCAGAAAGTCTCACCATCTGGAGCCAAAGTCATTTGACTATAATCACCGAACCTGTTTCCGCCTTCTTGGGCTCCTGACCCTTCAGCAAAGATTGTTTCATCTACAGTCATTTCACCTAACGGATCCCACCTTAATCTTCCAGTACAAGCCAAACTAGCGCTCATATCAGTTCCTCCTATACTGTATGCCATGGCTATATTTCCATGGTCATCCATAGAGGCACTAGCCAGCCACCTATTTGTATCATCTGGAGAATATGTCCCAGACTGATAAACGTACCAGTCACTTACAGTTCCCGCAGTATCATCCTGGCGAAGCTCATACCACCTAATTCCCGCAGTATCGAAGCCATCTACATCTACTACCTGTGTAAGAATAACAGTATTGTAACCAATCCATCTTCTGTACTGAGCTCGGTAGGTAAAAATACCAGCCACAGCATCTAGTTTTTGGGAAGATTCAGGTTGTTCTATATCATCCCAGCTATTAGAAAAATTAGCGTTAAAATTTTCTACCTCTAACTGCTGAGCTAATTGTATTCCTGAACTATTAGGGTTATCCCAGTTGATATTCATTTCATAAATTCTAATCTGGTCGAAACTATTTCCACCCCAAGCTTGATCACCTGGGTGAAACATATAATTAGGAGTACCTGAGGGAGGGAGCGCGCCATCTGCATCAGCAGGAAGCATGCTGTAGAAATTACCAGTAGGCACAGAAGGAGCATTTAGTGCTATCATAGAGGCAGTGGCATCGCCAGCCACCATTTTATCTCTCTCAAAAGCTACAGCATCGTTACCAAAACTGTTAGCTGTCATATAATAAGCATCTCCCCATACAGAAAACTTAGGGTAATCAGGGAAACCGCTTAATTGGAATTCGTAAGCATAATACTCTTCCTCTGGATCCGGAGTTTTAGAAATAGCTATTAAAATACTATTGCTTGCAGTTTGAAACTGAGAAATAAACCAGCGATCATAAAACTGATCATACATCACTATGGGATCACCATCATTGCTACTCCCATCCCATAACGTACTTAAACTCACAGGAAATGAAAGTCCATCACCCTCACTATCATAAATTCTCCAAGTAGTATTTACAGCCTGCACATAATGATTAGGACCTATGGCACCAGAAGGGTCTGGCGGAAAACCACCATTCACCCCGAATACATTTACATCTATATTGGCCTCACCGGCAGCTCCTTTTTTAAACTGCCTAAGCTTATCGGCTTTTTCACCTTTAAAGTTAGGATTTACATTAAATTCTCGCTTCACTCTATCCTTGCCCATTTTCATAGGTGGATTTTCTATGTCTTCTACAGCTAATTCTCTAAGAGGAGGTGTTACAAAAAAGTTCGTACACTGAACTTTAACTATTTCTCCAGCAGCCACATCTTTGTCTACCTCTTGGTTATAAGCATTGACAGAAACAGCCAACATAGCTGCCATAATTATTTTTTTCATCTTGGTTTCTTTGGTAGGTGCAATAATACTCCAACTAGTTCTTCTAATTGTATACGAATAGTTACAATCATTGGAGCTTTAAACCTATCACATACCTCGGAATAGTTAAGCCTCTGCGTTGCAAAACCACAAGTAAGAACAGGTTATAAAACAAAAAAGGCTCTGAAGTAAAACTTCAGAACCTTTTGTAATTAATGCTCTCCAAGTAGGACTTGAACCTACGACCCTCTGATTAACAGTCAGATGCTCTAACCAACTGAGCTATTGGAGAAGATTTTAACCCATTTTTTCAAACGGACGGCAAATTTACGCCAATCTTTGTTTTCAAACAATACCTTTGGCCAAAAATATTTAATCATTTCAAAAATGAAATTAGTAGAAGTAGGAACAGTAGCATTTGATGCTATAGAAACTCCGTTTGGAAAAACAGATAAAATCATCGGTGGAGCAGCCACTTACATAGGATTAGCAGCATCTTTCTTTATAGAAAAATCTGGATTAATCTCTGTAATCGGAGAAGATTTTCCGAGTGAATATATTGACTCACTCAATAAAAAAGGAATAGATACTGCAGGATTAGAGGTTATTCCTGGAGGGAAATCATTCTTTTGGTCGGGAAAATATCATGATAATATGAATTCTAGAGACACTTTAATCACAGAATTGAATGTACTAGAGCACTTCGACCCAAAAGTACCAGAGGTTTACCAAGGATGCGAGTTTTTAATGTTAGGTAACCTATCTCCTCAGGTTCAAGGAAAAGTATTAGACCAGTTAACTACCAGACCTAAATTAGTAGCTTTAGATACTATGAATTTCTGGATGGACATAGCTATGGAAGATTTAAAAGCAGTGATTAAAAGAATAGATCTGCTTATTATTAATGATGAAGAAGCGCGCCAGTTAAGTGGAGAATACTCCCTAAACCAAGCAGCAAAAAAAATAATGGAGTTAGGCCCTAAAAACCTAATCATTAAAAAAGGGGAACACGGAGCACTTGTTTATCATGAAGATGGACTATTCTCAGCTCCAGCTGTGGTGTTAGACACAGTTAAAGACCCTACAGGAGCAGGAGATACTTTTGCTGGTGGAATCATGGGTTATTTAGCGAGTAAGGGAGATGTAAATTTCAGCACATTGAAACAAGCCGTTTTAGCTGGCTCAGCTTTAGCCTCATTCACTTGTGAATCATTTGGAACAGATAGATTATTCGAAATCACTCGAGAAGACATTGATGTTAGAATAAGCGAAATTAAAGAGCTAATTAAAATTTAAAAGGAGAAATAATCCTCTGGATTTAGAGGAGTGCCTTTTTGCCACATTTCGAAATGAAGGTGAGTGCCGTCACTGTGCTCACCTGAATTTCCTACTATAGCCACACTTTCCCCCGAAATTATTTTATCTCCAGCACTTTTTAGAACAGCGCTATTATGCTTGTAAATACTAATGAGATTATAATCATGCTGAATATGAATTTCATTCCCTCCGCTAGCGGTAAACCCAGAAAAAACAACAGTACCAGTAAGAATAGACTTTACTCGAGTCCCTTCAGCAGCAGAAACATCTACACCGTAGTGCCCGCTTCTAAAATCTATACCATCACTTAAGACTCCCTCTAACGGCTTATGAAGAAGCACCTCTTCTAAGAATTTTTTGGATTCAGAAATGTTAGACTCGTCAATATCTAATTCATTTTCTTGCTCTATTTGATTTCGAGCTAAAGAATCCACATCTGAAATGGTAAAAGTTAAATCGTCTTTTTTAGACATTAATGAATCTTTTCCTTCCGAGAGCTCTTCTATTTTTTCACCTTTAAGTACAGCCTTCAGATTCTTAAAATAGAGCTCATTTAGTGCAGAGATCTGTTTTATTGAGTCAACGGAGAGTTTGTTTTGAATATCTGCGGTGATTATTTCTTCGTGTGGATACCCAGGAACATGATATTTAATAGGCGTGTGAGCATATAGAAACCAAAAAAATAAACCAAAAAACAAAAACACTAGAGTGCTTATAAATAGTGTTTTAATAGGCGTTAAATTACCGCTAAACTTCTCCTCAAAAGAAGTCTCTTTCAGTATAGTAACCCTATAATTACTAGAGAGTTTATTTATAAAATCTTTTTTCTTTTTTTTCTTTGGCAAAAGCATGCTGTAAAAATGCTAATTATTAATGGAATCTAGAGAATTTTAGTCGCCCATTTAATAGTAACCTTAAAATGAAATAAATTTGTGTGTTTTCTGTTTATCAGTTAACCACAGACAATAACATTTCGATTTGAGTAAAAAAACGTTCATAGCCATAAAACTAATTTGTCTTTCAGTTTTTTTAGTACTGATTCTTTCTCAGTGCTCTACCAAAAAAGATGGACTTACTAAACGAATTTTTCATAACACAACCGCGAGATATAATGGGTTTTTTAATGCCAAAGAAGCTAAGAAAGAAGCTTTGGTATCCTTAGAAGAAAGCCAAGAAGATGACTACGATAGCCTGCTTACCATATTCTTTTATCCCACAGAAGAAAATGTAAGTGTCATATTAGAGAATATGGAAAGAGTAGTGGAGAAAACTGAGTTTGTTATTGATAAACATGAAATGAAGGTTTCTAAAAGAGACAAGCGCTCTATAAAGAAACCTGAGATGAATAAGTGGATAGATGATAACTGGCTTCTTATGGGACAGGCATATTTCTATGAAAGAAATTACTTAAAGGCAGAGGAGATATTTCTATATGTTAAAAGAAAATATGAAAATGAAGAGACTCGAGCGCTAGCTAACCTCTGGTTAGTGAGGACTTATATAGCTCTTGGAGAAAAAAGCGATGTTAAAGAATACATGGAGCAGTTATCTTCCATGAGAACGTTTCCTGAAGAATACAGAGCAGAATACAACCTGGTGTTAGCTGATTTTGCCGTTCAACAAAACAAACTTCAAGAGGCAGCATTGTATTTGGAGAACGCGATTCTATTTACAGACAAAAAAAAGGATAAAGCCAGACCTACATTCATTTTAGCTCAAGTTTACCAAAAACTTGGAAAATCGAATGAGAGCATAGACGCGTATAAACGAGTTTTAAAACTTAAACCATCTTACGAAATGTCCTTCTATTCTCAGATTAATCAAGCGATAGCTTTTAAGAGGAGGAACGGTAATAGCCAAGTAATAAAGGATAAGCTGAGTAAAATGCTACGTGACGAAAAGAACCTTGAGTACTTTGATCAAATATACTATGCATTAGCAGAATTAGAAATTGAAGAGAGAAACCTTCCAAGAGGAATCGCGCTTCTAGATAAAAGTTTAGAAGTCAATGACGGAAACACTAAGCAAAGAGCCAAATCATTTTTAAAACTAGCAGACATTAATTTTGATGAAAGAAATTATGAGAATGCCCAGCAGTACTATGATAGTACTACGTCTTTCATCCAAGAAACCCACCCAAGGTTTAAAGATATAACCAATAAAGCAGCCAGCCTTACGGAGTTAGTTACTAATCTAAGAATTATTGAACGAGAGGACAGCCTTCTTCAATTAGCCTCTTTATCTGAAGAAGACTTAACAAAGAGGATTGAAGAAATCATGAAGGAAGACGCTCGAAAAAGGGAAGAAGAGCGACAGAGAATTTTGGATGCTTTAGAAAGTGGTGATGAAATCACAAGCGTAGGTGATTTCTGGCCTTGGAACCCCACATTAAGAACATCAGGAAAAACGAATTTCGCGGATGTTTGGGGAGAGAGAGAATTAGAAGACGATTGGAGAAGAAAAAACAAACAAAGCTTTGGAACCACAACGGAAGAAATTGTAGAACAAGAAGAGGTGATAAGTGAAGAAATAGAGGAGGGAAGACCTTTTGAAGAATATTTAGCAGACATACCCAACTCCCCTGAGCTTGTTTCAGTAAGCGTAGAAAAAAGAGCTGAAGCTCGGTATAATGCAGGATTAATCTATAAGGAAAAACTAGATGATTTCGAGAATGCCGTGGAATCATTCGAGGTGTTAGTTACAGAAGGGGAAGAAAGCACTTTTCACCCAGTAACTCATTATCAATTATATAGAACGTACTTATCTAAAGAACAAGGAGGGTATTCTAACCCGTTTTGTGAAACCTGTAATTCTGCTCATTGGGCAGCACAAACTAAATCGAGATACCCAGACTCTGAGTACGCAATTCTAATAGACAACCCAGAATTCCAATCTATAAAAGAAATTAGAGAAGCAGAGGAAGTGGTGGCCTATGAAATACTTTTCGATAAGTACAGAAGAGCACGGTTTAATGATGTTATTCAAGACGCGACAGCTGTAATTAACAATGAAGAAGAAAACCACCTCTTACCTAAATATTATTTGATAAAAGCATTATCTATAGGTGAAATGTCCAGCATGTTTGGAGGAGATCCAGAGGCATACAAATCAGCCCTCGAAATCACAGTGAGTAATTATAAAGAAACCGAAGAAGGAAAAACAGCCCAGAGATATTTAGACATATTAAGCGGAAAAATCACCAAGGAAGAACCCAAGAGCAGACCTAACCTATATTCTTTTAGAAGCGGAATGGGTCATTATGTCATAACATTAGTTCCTTTAGAGGGAGGGAAAGTAAACAAAGCTCAATCAGACATAGCGAATTTTAATGCCACGTTCTTTAAGTCGTCCAGCCTAAATGTGAAAACTAGAGTGCTGGGTAAAGAATACCAAATGATTTATGTGAGGGACTTCGAAAACGAAGACTCGGCTATGAACTACTATAACGCCTTTAAAGTAAACCAAAACATACTAGGGGACTTAAATCAGTTGAATTATTATACTTTTGCTATCAGTAAGTCGAATTTCTCAGCACTTACTAAAGACAGAGACCCTGAGAAGTATAACGAGTTTTTCCAGGAGAAGTATTTAAAATAGAAATCACACAAGACCATGGCCAGGAATAGTCAAAGCGCAGCAGAGGGAGTACTAAACAGAATCGTAGAAGACTCAAGTATTACAGGTGAATTTAAGAGCACAAGTGATATCAGAATAGATGGAAGCCTGAATGGAAACTTGATAACTACCGGTAAACTTGTTTTAGGTGTTTCAGGAAGAATAGAAGGAGATGTTACCTGCGAGAATGCAGAAATCGAAGGAACAGTATCAGGAAAAATTGTAGTAAGACAGCTGTTAAGTTTAAAAGCCTCCTCTAAAGTAGAAGGAGACATTTATACAGATAAAATTTCTATTGAACCAGGAGCTGTTTTCACAGGAACGTGTAACATGGGAAAGGTAAAGGAGATGAATCAACCTACAGCAAGTGAAAAAACCCTCCAAGAGCAAGCGGTCTAATCGCTACTTAGTCCTTTCAAGCGCAGGCCTTCAAATGGGAGTAACTATTTATTTGGGAGCTTACCTAGGAAAATGGCTTGACGAAAAATTCCCCTCAGATAAAAACTGGTATACCATCATTTGTACGCTTTCAGCGGTAGTTTTTGCGTTGTGGCAGTTATTAAGACAAGTAAATAGATTAAATGAAGAAAGCTGATTTACAGATAATTATTAAGTTTTTTTCCTTCTTAGTGGTTATACTTTCCATAGTTTCTTATGGTCAAATATTTATTTTAAAGAATAATGAGTTGTGGAGCACTATAACCCGCCAAGGTTTGTTTTGGACTTACCTATTTAACGGAGTGATTACACTAACTATTTTTAGTACACTTATCTTTCTAAAAAAGAAGTATATGGCGTCTTTAGGCTTTTTCTTTTTAGCCGGGAGTTTGGTGAAAATAATTTTATTCTTCATTCTTTTTAGACCAGGATATTCAGCAGACGGGTTAATCTCAAACCTTGAATTTGCAGAATTTTTTGTTCCGTATGGAGTGTGTTTGTTTTTCGAGGTCTTTTATATGGTAAGAGTGCTTATGAAAGATTAAAGACTCGCGTTGCAAAACCGAGCAACATCTATAAAGCTCAACAAAGGAAGCCCCGTCTTATAATTTCTCTTTGAGAATGTGGTTTAAACATAAAATAATTCGTACGTTTGCACCGATTTTTGAAAGACGTCAATCTGTAGCTCTAAATGAGATTAAAAAACTTCGCGAAAGCACTGATTTTAACTGCCTTAACCACTCCGGTTTTTGCATCTTCCTCAGATTCTGATCACTCAGATTCTGACCACAATGAGCACACTACAAGTCACCAAAATGACGCTGTAGATACGAAAGAAGAAATTAAGTCGTATATAATGCATCACTTGGAAGACACATACCACTTCGGTATTTGGGATAAGGCGGGTGTTTCATTTCCTCTTCCAGTTATTTTGTTCGATGAAGGAGTACATGTGTTTTCATCAAGCAATTTTGCAGATGACCACGGTCATCACGATGGAATAGCAGAAAGCAACGGGAAATATTACAAAATAGACCACGCTAAGATTTACAGAACAGATGCTGAAGGAACCATCACTTATGATAGTCACCATCATGCTACCAACGTTAAACCTTTTGATTTCTCAATCACTAAAAATGTAATGATGATTATCATTACAGGCTTACTTATGCTTTTACTGTTTAGAAGTCTAGGGAAGTCTTACGCTGCCAACGGAGGAATTTCGAAAGGAGTGGGAAGATTTCTGGAGCCTATCGTTCTCTATGTAAGAGATGATATCGCTAGACCTAACATTGGAGAGAAGAAGTATAAAAAATATTTACCCTTTCTATTGACCATCTTCTTTTTTGTTTGGTTCTTAAACATTTTCGGACTTACACCGCTTGGGGTGAATGTAACAGGAAATATTGCTGTCACATTTGCTTTAGCTCTGCTGGTTTTCTTGTTCACGAATTTCACAGGAACGAAAGACTATTGGATGCACCTGTTTAACCCATTAGGAAACGCGATGCCTTGGTATGGAAAAGCGGTGTTATACATCATCCTTATACCAATAGAGATATTAGGAATTTTTATAAAACCTTTCTCATTGATGATTAGACTCTATGCTAATATGCAAGCAGGTCACATTGTATTAATGAGTTTAGTTGGGTTGATATACATATTTGGAAACATGATGGGAGGAAGTCTTTCCTTCTTGTTAGCGTTTGCCATCTCATTAATTGAAGTTTTAGTAGCGTTACTACAAGCATACATTTTCACTATGCTAGCAGCACTTTATTTTGGATTCGCAGCTGAAGAGCACGAACACCATGATGAGGCGCACGCGCACTAGTGAAATTAAGAATTGAATTTATTAACAAGTAAATATATATAGACATGGAAATTCCAGTAATGGTAGGTGCCGGATTGGTTGTAATTGGAGTAGGTATTGGTATTGGTAGAATCGGTGGTTCTGCAATGGATGCTATCGCTCGTCAACCAGAGGCAACAAACAAAATTCAAACTGCAATGCTTATCGCAGCTGCACTTATTGAAGGAATTGGTTTCGCGGCTTTATTCGCTGTATCATAAACCAAACGTTTTTTAGATTCATCTGCAGCGGTTGGCTGCAGATGAGTTTTTAAATTATATAGAAAATGGATAAATTACTCAATGACTTTTCACTCGGTTTGTTTGTATGGCAAACCTTGTTATTTCTTCTTTTATTATTTCTTCTAAAGAAATTTGCTTGGAAGCCTATCCTAGACGCGGTGGACGAAAGAGAGAAATCTATAGAAGCAGCCCTTAAAGGAGCTGAAGAAGCAGAAAGAAGAATGCAAGCCCTTCAGGCAGATAATGAGGCGGCCAAAAAAGAAGCGATGATAGAAAGAGACGCTATCATGAAAGAAGCGAGAGACACCAGAGATGATATCATCTCTGATGCTAAAACTGCTGCTTCTGAAGAAGGAGTTAAAATGATAGCTTCCGCTAGAGAAGAGATAGAAATTCAGAAGAAAGCAGCTATAGCTGAGATTAGAACTCAAGTAGCCTCACTTTCCCTAGACATAGCTGAAAAAGTAGTTAGGCAAAACCTTTCGTCAGACGCTAGTCAAAAAGAATTAGTGAATACGCTGTTAAACGAAACTAAGCTTAACTAAGATGAAATTCGGTAAATCTGCTAATAGATACGCTAAATCACTTCTAGACCTTTCTGTAGAGATGGGTAACCTTGAGGAGGTGTATAAAGACATGGTTGACGTAGCTAAAACTGTGGCCGGAAGTCAAGACCTGCAGACAATGCTTAAGAGCCCTGTAATTAAACCAGACACGAAAACGAAAGTCTTAAATCAAGTGTTTAACGGAAACGTGGGAGAGCTTACCAGTAGGTTTATAACTCTTATTACCAATAAAGGAAGAGAGGCATTACTAGGAGGAACAGCTCATGCGTTTTTATTTCAGTATAAAGCGTTTAAAAGCATTTCTCAGGCGGAGGTAATATCTTCTGCACCACTAGACGCGGAGACTAAAGCAAAGGTAGAAGAGGTTCTACAGAAGTTAGCCCCAGGGTTATCAGATTTAAAAGAGACCGTAAATCCAGATTTAATAGGGGGATACGTGCTTAAGGTAGGTGATCAGATGGTAGATGCTTCTGTGAGCACACAGTTAAGAGAATTAAGAAGAGAATTTACAGAGAATCTTTACGTACCAGGATTCTAAGAAATTAATAAAAGGTAAAACCAAGAAAAAATGGCTGAAGTAAAACCAGCAGAGGTTTCTGCAATATTAAGAGAGCAACTTGCCGGAGTAAAAACGGAAGTGGAACTACAAGAAGTAGGTTCAATACTTCAGGTTGGAGATGGTATTGCTAGAATCTACGGATTATCTAACGTACAATCAGGAGAGCTTGTAGAGTTCGACAACGGAGTAAAAGGAATCGTACTTAACCTGGAAGAGGATAACGTAGGAGTTGTACTTCTAGGAGCTTCTGGAGGCTTAAGAGAAGGCTCATCTGTGAAAAGAACAAGAACTATTGCTTCTATTAATGTAGGTGAAGGAATGTTAGGTAGAGTAGTAAGTACTCTTGGTGAGCCTATAGATGGTAAAGGACCTATCGAAGGAAAGTTATACGAGATGCCTATCGAAAGAAAAGCACCAGGTGTAATCTATCGTCAGCCGGTAGAAGAGCCTATGCAAACGGGTATAAAAGCTATCGATGCCATGATTCCAATAGGAAGAGGTCAAAGAGAGCTTATCATTGGTGATAGACAGACAGGAAAGTCTACTGTAGCTATTGATACGATCATCAATCAAAAAGAATTTTACGATGCTGGCGAACCAGTATTCTGTATATATGTAGCTATTGGTCAGAAAGGATCTACGGTAGCACAAACAGTAAAAACATTAGAAGAAAACGGAGCTATGCCTTACACGGTAGTAGTAGCCGCTACAGCTTCTGAACCAACACCTCTGCAGTATTACTCTGCATTCTCTGGAGCTGCTATCGGTGAGTTCTTTAGAGATACAGGTAGACCAGCACTTATTGTTTATGATGATTTATCTAAGCAAGCAGTAGCATATAGAGAAGTATCACTTCTTCTAAGAAGACCTCCAGGAAGAGAGGCTTACCCAGGAGATGTGTTTTACTTACACTCTAGACTTTTAGAAAGAGCAGCTAAGATTAATTCATCAGACGCTATAGCAGCTGACATGAATGACCTTCCAGATTCTCTTAAAGGAATAGTTAAAGGAGGAGGTTCGTTAACAGCTCTTCCAATTATTGAAACTCAAGCAGGAGATGTATCTGCATATATCCCTACGAATGTAATTTCTATTACAGACGGACAGATATTCTTAGAGTCTAATTTATTCTTAGCAGGTGTAAGGCCAGCTATTAACGTGGGTATCTCAGTATCTAGAGTAGGAGGTAACGCACAGATAAAATCGATGAAGAAGGTATCTGGAACGTTGAAGTTAGATCAAGCTCAGTACAGAGAATTAGAAGCATTCGCTAAGTTCGGTTCGGATTTAGATGAAGCTACTTTATCTGTAATTGAAAAAGGAAAAAGAAACGTAGAAATCCTTAAGCAAGCTCAGAATTCTCCTATGAAAGTAGAAGAGCAAACGGCTATTATTTATGCCGGAACTAAAGGACTACTTAGATCAGTTCCTGTAAAGAAGATTAAAGAATTCGAGGTGAAGTTTATCGACTTTATGAGGGCCAATCACCAAGATACTTTAGACGCTCTAAAAACAGGTAAACTTACCAGTGAGATAAGCGGAACTTTAGAAAAAGTAGTAGCAGATTTATCCGCTACTTACTAAACCTAACTCAGAATAAGGGGATATGGCTAACTTAAAAGAAATACGAAATAGAATCTCATCTGTAAACAGTACTATGCAGATAACTTCTGCGATGAAGATGGTTTCTGCGGCTAAATTAAAAAGAGCCCAAGACGCTATTACTCAGATGAGACCATATGCTGAAAAACTTCAAGAGATATTATCTAATGTAGCTTCTAATGTAGAAAGTACAGAAGGTGTTTATTCTGAGGAAAGAGGCTCTAATAATGTGTTAATAATAGCTATAAACTCTAACAGAGGACTATGTGGAGGGTTTAACAGTTCTATTATTAAGGAAATAACTAAGATTAAAAGCAGATATATAGACTCTAATATTAAGGTTCTTCCTATCGGTAAAAAAGCACACGAGCACTACACTAAAACGAAGGAAATTCATTTGGATGGGTTTGGTGAGCGTCCTTATGAAGTTTATAGTGAATTGACATTTGACAATGTAGCTAAGATGGCAGATGAGCTCATGAATCAGTTCAAGGAAGGGACTTGGGATAAAGTAATAGTGGTATACAATAAGTTCAAGAATGCTGCGGTGCAAATCGTGATGACGGAACAGTTTTTACCAGTTCTTCCTCCAGAGGGAGCTGCTGCTAACCAAAGCACCGACTACATTTACGAGCCTTCGGAAGAAGAAATTATTACTGAGTTAATTCCGAGATCATTAAAAGTCCAGTTGTACAAAGGAATTTTAGACTCCAATGCCGGTGAGCACGGAGCTAGAATGACGGCCATGCATAAAGCGACAGATAACGCTAAGGACATTAAAGATGAACTAAAGTTATTCTATAATAAAGCTAGACAAGCAGCTATTACGAATGAAATACTAGAGATAGTAGGAGGTGCAGAAGCACTGAACGGATAAGCGGCTTTTATAATATTAAAAACCCTGTTAGAGCTTCTAACGGGGTTTTTTGTTTTAAGGCTTTTCATTATTCAGAAAGGCGTAATTTTTGCGTTGCAATATTTCCATGAAACGACTCAATTTAAAAACAAGAATATACCTCTCGATTATAGCCATGATATTGGTTTCCTTTTTTGCTACAGGAATATTCGCCTATACTAACTTTAAGAGTCGTAATGAGGCGTATCATTCTTCTAGACTAGAGAGAAAAGAGAAAGCGATACAGGCTAGTATGGACTACTTTTTGGAACAACAAGGAGAAGTCAACACAGACTCTATTCCTATTATGTTTAGTGATAAAATATGTGAACTAGCCGATGTACATAATTTGGATTTAAACCTGTATGATTTAAGCGGTAAGCTGCTGATCTCAAGCAATCCTAATATTTTCACTGAGAAAGGTATTCCTCAAAAAGTATCGACTTCTATCCTTCAAAAACTTACAGATGGAGATGTGAGAATAGTACTTGAAAAGGGAAAAGACAATGACGAGTTTTACTTGGCTTACTGGCATTTCAGTGATCTGGAGGGAAGGCCATTAGCCGTAACCAATATTCCTTATTTTGATATTCAAAACGAGAACAGACAAGAAATAGAAAATTTTTTAATAGACCTGATCTTAATTTATGTGGGCTTATTTATAGCAGCAAGTATTCTTGCGCTGCTGCTGTCGAATTACATCACTCAGTCATTGCAACGCATAGGGGATAAAATGAAAGGAGTTGACTTAGGAAAAACAAATGCACCCTTAGAATGGGAAAGCAATGATGAAATAGGATCTTTGGTGACGGAGTACAACAGGATGCTGAAAGAAGCAGAAAAAAGCGCTATAGCAATTGCTCGGTCAGAAAGAGAAAGCGCTTGGCGAGAGATGGCTAAGCAAGTAGCACATGAAATAAAAAACCCATTAACTCCTATGAAGCTGAGAATACAGTATTTGCAGCGAGCTATGGACGACAAGGACCCAGACTGGCAAGATAAATTCAAAAACACTGCGGTTTCGTTAATCAACCAAATTGATACCCTGACAAATATCGCCAACGAATTCTCAAATTTTGCGCAGATGCCTAAAGCGAAGCTTGAAACGGTGGAATTAGTTGATATAATTGAGGATTCAATAGAAACATTCACCTTGGAGTCTAATGTTAATATAGAGTTTTTGAAACCGTCTTTTCGCACTAAGCTTAGGGCAGATAAGAACCAAAACCTTCGTGTATTTAACAACCTAATTAAAAACGCAATCCAGTCTATTCCTGAAGACAGAGAGGGAAAGGTTCGTATATGTGTTAAAGAGTACGATGAAATGCTCTTAGTGGAAGTGAGTGATAATGGAACAGGGGTGCCTGAAGCCGTTCAAGAAAAAATATTCGTGCCTAATTTCACCACAAAGTCAAAAGGGATGGGATTAGGGCTAGCAATGGTAAAAAACATCGTAGAAAATCACGGGGGACAAATATGGTTTAAAACAGTTCATAATCAAGGAACCACGTTTTTTTTAACCTTCAAAATAGCTAATTAACAAGGGTCTGTAAGTAGTGCTAGTAAACCTTTATTAATTAACTATTCTTTAAATGAAATCAATAAATCTAATTTTATTGCTATTCGTCCTATTTTTAAGTTCGGTAGTAATGGCTCAGATCGATGTATCTGGGACCATAACAGACAGTTCAGGTGAAACAGTTCCTGGAGTTAACATCTATGTAGACGGCACACAGGCAGGAACCGCATCTAATATTGAAGGAAAGTATACGCTAAGCGTTCCTAATAAGGAAGCGGTGATTGTATACTCTTTCACGGGAATGGAAACAGAAAAACGTACCGTAGGAGACCAAATAGTCATTAACCTTGTCATGCGAGAGGGAGTCGATTTGGATGAAGCGGTGGTGACTGCCTTAGGAATAAGTAGAGATAGAAAATCTCTAGGTTATGCCGTGCAAGAGGTGTCTGGTTCGGCAGTTTCAGACTCTAGAGAAACCAATATTGTAAGTGGATTATCGGCTAAAGTAGCAGGTGTTCAGGTTACCAATGGTTCTGGAGCAGCAGGAAGCTCATCATACATTAAGATTAGAGGAAATGCATCATTAACAGGAAACAACCAACCGCTTTTTGTAGTTGATGGTATTCCTATTAAAAATGACCAGCAAGTAGGATCTAACTTCGATTTAAGAGATGGTGTGGCACTTTCTAACAGAGCCATAGATATTAATCCAGATGACATAGAGACGATGAGTGTCCTGAAGGGTGGGGCAGCAGCAGCACTTTATGGTTCTAGAGGAGCTAACGGTGTTATTTTAATTACCACTAAAAAAGGAAAACAAAGCGCTGACGGCACGTCTGCTAACATCACGTTTAGTTCTACTTTAGAGTTAAGCAGCGTAAACAAACTACCAGCTATTCAAAATTCTTATTCTCAAGGAACGTATCAAGAAGTTGCGAATCCTGACTCTGGCTCCCCTTTTTCTTTTGGTACGCCCATAGGAGATGTAAGCTATGATGGTGACACATCTTATCCGTTTAACTCTAACGGTAGAATTATCCACAAAGACAGTTTAGGAGCAAACGGATCTCAAGCTGAGGTTTATGATCACACAGGGGACTTCTTTAGAACTGGTATTAAGCAGCAGTATTCATTAGGTTTTAATGGAGCTACTAAGTATGGAACATTTTTTATGTCTTACTCATATTTAGGAGAAGATGGTGTGGTGCCGTTAAACACTTACGACAGAAACACGTTTAGATTAAGTTCTTCTAACAAGTTCGGTGAAAGATTTAATGTAGACGCTTCTGTGGCTTATACAAACTCTAGCGGAAGTAGAATTCAACAAGGGTCTAACACGTCAGGTTTAATGTTGGGATTACTTAGAACATCTCCTACGTTCGACAACTCTAATGGAGTAGAAGATGCTGAGGACCCTGCTAGTTATTTGCTAGCAGATGGTAGTCAAAGAAATTACCGTGGTGGAGGTGGTTATGATAATCCTTACTGGACGATTAACCAAAACCCTTTTAAGGATAGAGTAAACCGTGTGTTTGGTTATGGAAAAATTGGATATAAAATTAACGACTGGTTAACTGCCAACGCTAGAGTAGGATCAGATTATTATAATGATTCTAGAAAACAAATATTCTCTATTGGTTCTAGAACAGATCCAGCGGGCTCTATATTAGAAGATGTTTACTCTGTTTCGGAGACTACAGCTGATTTATTCTTTACATTCCAAAAAGACCTTTCTGAAGACATTAGTGTAAACGGACTTGTTGGTAATACTTGGAATCACAGGTATTTTAGAAATGATTATGTAGCAGGGAATGGATTGAATTTTCCAGGCTTCTATAACATTAACAATACCGCTTCTATTAACGGAGGAAACTCAACAGAAATTGTACGAACATCAGGGACTTATTTAGATATAAATGCATCATATAAAGACACGTATTACTTAGGGTTTACCGGAAGACAAGATGCCGCATCTACATTTGGAATAGGGAATGAATCTACATTCTTCTACCCTTCTGTCTCTGGTGCTGTAATCTTATCTGAAATATTAGAACTAGACAAGAAAATAGTCTCTTTTGCCAAACTTAGAGCTTCTTATGCTAACGTAGGAAGTGAGCCAGGGGCTTATGCTACTAAAACGTATTATTCATCAGCTTCTCCTTATAGTGGATGGACAAACTCACAGGAATTTCCATTCCAAGGAGTAAGTGCCTTTACATTAGGGAATGTATTAGGAAATGATGAATTAAGACCTGAAAGCACAGCTACTTTCGAAGTGGGTGCTGACTTAAGTTTTTTCCAGAATAAACTTACAGTAGACGCGACATACTATAGCCAATACAGTAGTGACTTAATTCTTAATGTGCCGGTAGCTGCTAGTTCAGGATATACCTCTAGAACGATTAATGCAGGTGAAATGTCTAATAAGGGAATAGAATTAACGTTAGGTGTCACTCCAATTTCTAAAAAAGACTTCAAGTGGATGGCTAGCGTTAATTTCACTAGAAACAGAAACGTAGTAGAAAAACTAGCTGATGGAGTAGATGTAGTTGATTTACCATGGGGATTCACAGGAGCTAACCAAAGGTTAGTAGAGGGTGAGGCTTACGGGACATTATACGGTTCTGTTTGGGAAAGAGACAACTCAGGAAATGTGATGATAGATGGTAACGGTATTCCGATTACTGCAGCTAACGATGATATTATCGGAGACCCGAACCCAGATTGGTTAATGGGAATAAACAATGCCTTTGAATATAAAGATTTCAAATTCTCATTCTTATGGGATATCAGAGAAGGTGGAGATATTTGGAATGGAACAAAAGGAGCGCTATATTATTTCGGTACTCATGAAGATACTGCTGAGGATAGATATGAGTCATTTGTTTATGAAGGAGTATATGCTCCGGGAACAGAAATAGGGGGAGAAGACGTAAGCGGACAAGCAAACACAACCGAATTAATTAAAGATATCGATTGGTATGCAGGAGGTCCTGGTTCAGGTTTCACTGGCCCTTCAGAGCAGTTTATTGAAGATGGTGGCTGGATTAGACTAAGACAAGTATCACTTACTTATGATTTAGGTAAATTCCTAAAAGACTCTAAAACAATTAAAGGGTTAACTTTTGGAGTAACTGCTAGAAACTTATTCCTTTCTACGGATTATACAGGAGTAGATCCAGAAACTTCGCTAACAGGTAATACAAACGCACAAGGCGCTGATTATTTCAATATGCCAAACACGAAAAGCTGGTCATTTACGCTAAAAGCTAATTTCTAAAAATTTAAACGAAATAGATTATGAAAAATTCAATATATATAATTCTAGCTTTGACATTAGTGATGTTTCAAAGTTGTAAAAAGGATTTTGTAGAGGGATATGACATTGACCCAAACAGACCTTTAGACGTCTCTATGGATGTGTTATTATCTTCAGCTCAGGCATATTCTAGCTGGGTCACTTCTTCAGATTTAACTAGATTAACAGGAGTAATTACACAGCAGATGACAGGGGAGGACAGACAGTTCCTAGCCATTAATCGTTATGTTATTGCGGGATCAGACGTAGAAACCGTTTGGGAGGTTAACGCTTATGCGGGAGGGCTAAAAGACTTAAGTATTTTAATGGAAAAGGCTGATGAGCAAACGTCTCCGCACTACAAGGGAGTCGCTCAAATATTAACAGCCTCTAACTTAGGGACACTTACAGACTGTTTTGGTGATATTCCTTATTCTGAGGCATTAGCAGGGACTATCAGTGATGGTTTAGAGCCTACTTATGATTCTCAAGCGAAGGTTTATGATGCGATTTTCCAACTGTTGGATGACGGAATAGCTAATGTGAGCGCCACATCTAGTACATTGTCTCCTGGAGGAGATGATTTGTATTTAGGAGGAGACTTAACTCAATGGGCGAAATATGCTAACAGTTTAAAAGCGAGACACTATAACAGACTCTCTAATACAGGAGATTACGACACAGAAATAATGAATGCTATAGCGGCTGGTTTTGGAGCAGGTGAAGGTGCTACACCTTTATTTGAGACTGCAAAACCACAATCTAATCCTTGGTATCAATTCTTAATAGTAGATAGAGCAGGTTATATTGGACTAAATGGTTATATGTTTGATAATATGACTGCAAACAGCGATACACTTAGAACTGCTGCTTTTGGTTTAGATGGTTGGTATTTCCAGCCTGAATCTCCTATTGTACTGGTTCATGGGTATGAAATGTTGTTTATAGAAGCAGAAACTATGTTAAGAACTGGTGCAGTTGATGCTGATGTTCAGGCTAAACTAGAAGAAGCAGTAGCTAGTCATTTTGGCATGGTAGCTCTAGACGCTAGTGATTATTTAGCGAATGATCTAGTAGACTTGTCTTCTCTAGGATCTGAAGCAGAAAAACTAGAAGCCATCATGTGGGAGAAATACGTAGCTAGTTATACAACAAATGAAGCATGGAGTGATTATAGAAGAACTGGATATCCAGTGCTTACAGCAGTAGCTGACGCTCAAGGGGGAATAGATGTTCCACAAAGACTACCTTATCCTCAGAGTGAATTTTTATACAACTCTAATACTCCTGCTAGTTTAGAAGGTTTTCCAGCCAATCTAACTACTTCGTTATGGTGGGCTGAATAAGGATTGAAGAACACTAATAAGAATATTAATAGGGCTGTCTTAATTATGAGGCGGCCCTTTTTCTGTTAGTCTTTACTTGACTAATAGTCGCAGCAATTAGTAAAACGGCTTCATGAAGCCTATTCTAAGGAGCCTTCTTAGCGTTTTAAGCTTAGTTTATATAAAACAGGCCGAGAAGGTGAAGCATCATTCTTAAAAGGAGCTACCTGAAGCTCTAAGAGATACAGTCCGTCTATCATTTTATCATTAACAAAGATCATTTCTGTGATTGTTCTTTCGAGGTTTATACTTGAAGGGTAATTCCAGAATATTCGATGTGCGATGAGCTTCCCTTCATCACTTTCACGATCCACAGAAGGTAAATCTAAAAGTATATGTTTGATTCTGGTAGAAGCTATGTATTCCATAGCATCAGGATGAATGTATGGCGGGTTGGTATCGCTGTAGTTTTTTGACTTTTTTTCTATAGTGTTAGGCGTGGTTCTAATGATTAATGACTCAGAGTTTCCGTCCCATTGAGATTCTAGCTGGTCTTTCGTAATAACCAAATCTCCTTTTTCCATCCATCTGTCATTTTCTTTCAGGACCTTAGGATGAACAGTTATTAATGAAGCATCAGAAAAGAAGGTTTTTAGAGAATCATTCACAGAATGAATCTCTTCACTGATGTGTCCCACGCACTCTGTATGCGTTCCGTGACCATGAGGATTAAAGAAGATATTTCTAAAATTAACAGCCCCGCCCAATGCCACACTTCCCGTAAAGTGTTCTGTCATAACAGGAGTAATTTTAGGTAGATCTACGTACCAAGCTTGAGGGTTTTTTTCAGAAGACAGTTCTATAGAAATATCTAGAGGTTCTTGAAGGTTAGCCTCGAACTCAACTCCATTAATTAGGATGCTAGCTTTTATATTAGTCATGGGTTAAAAATAAATCACTTGCGATTCTATCTGCCAAAAGAAACCCGTTTTGTGTTAATTTTATAGAGTTATCTGTGATTAAAAGGTCCTTAGAAGCCTCGTATCTAGTAAGTATATCCTTAAAACTTAGAGAAAGAGTTACTCCATAATTATCATTAATCAACTTAGGGTCTATCCCTTCTCTTCTCCGAAGGTTAGTCATAATGTATTCATTGTAACTATCGATACTAGAAAGAGTTTCTGATTGGGAAACAGGTACGCCTGTTTTCACACCCTTAGCATATAGGGCGTTATTAGAAATATTCCAGCTTCTGTTTCCATCTAGAAAACTGTGCGCACCAGGACCTAAACCTAAATAATCCGCTCGGTTCCAGTAATTACTGTTATGTTTTGATTCAAACCCAAGCTTCGAAAAGTTGGACACTTCATAAAAATGAATACCAGCATCTTTCAAACTATCTACCAGAGTGATAAACTCTGCTGAGCTTTCCGAGTTAGGTGAGGCCAAAACCTCACCTTTAGCCGCCTTCTTACCAAACACTGTTTCTGGCTCTATTGTCAAGCAGTAAGCGGAAATGTGAGGTGTATTTAGGTCTATAGCAGACTTAAGTTCGTTCATCCAGTCTTTAGGAGTTCTATGAGGAACACCATAAATCAAATCGATAGAGATGTTAGATATTCCAGCATTCTGAGCAGTTTTAACTGATAAGGATGCTTGAGTGGAATTATGCGACCTATTCATCCAGGTAAGGATATCTTCATTGAACGACTGAACCCCTATGGATAAACGATTTACCCCCAGTTTAACCCAGCTTTTTACAGCATCATCTGTGATGTCTTCAGGATTGGCTTCTAGCGTAATTTCTGGAGTGGAAGAAACCGAGTAATTGGTATAAATAGCATTGAGAATATTTTCCAGCTCGCTAGAGCTTAAAAGACTAGGCGTTCCTCCACCTAAGTATATTGTCTTAATTTCTTGGTCAGCTAAAGATTCTTTGCGTTGCAACGCCTCTAAATGTATACCATTTAAAACACCATCCTTCGTTTTTAGGGAAGTACTGAAATGGAAATCACAATAATGACAAGCCTTCCTACAAAAGGGAATATGAACATATATTCCTGCCATTTACGGAGTTATTATAGATTTTATTTGTTCGTTCTCTTCTGTTTCTAGCAGGGTGTTTATGGTTTCTTTAATAGAGCTTGATACCTCTGTAGCTTTCACGTCTTCAGGGCCTCTGCTATCTAGTTCTTGCTGGATAGCCTTTAGCCCATTATAGCCAGCTAAACGAAGCCACCAAGTTCCAGGAGTGACAGCTATCTTTTCTAGTTTTCCTAAATTCTGAGCTATGAACGCAGAATTTTGGTTTTTTAGATAATTAGCATAAGTTCCAGTTAAGCCGAACTTTCCAAAACCTGATGCGCCTTTGAGAGTTTCAACCATAAACTCATTCATAGATTCGTCACCGTGTTTGGCGTAAATGTTCGCTATAGAACCTTTAATTTTTTGACTTTTTTCATTTTCTAATTCTTTGGCCTTAGCCAATCCTAATGCTGTATTGGTGTTTACCATTGATTTCAGGGCTTGCGCCATCACAGCGTAGCTTCTATCATTAAGAGCTTCGGCATATATTTTAGAAAAGTCTTCTTCGTTATATACCTTAGACAGTGTTTTTATAGCCTTAGCCCTAACGAGTGATTTCGGGTCTTTCTTAACCATACTCAGCAGCCTTTCTCTAATTTCTAAAGGAGAAGCCCCTTTTAATTTTTTAACTCCTTTAAGAGCGGTCTGTCGAATTTTCCAAAACGAATCAGCTAGAGCATCTTCCAAACAAGCGAGGCACTCAGGGTCATTTGATTTCAAACAATAATCTAAAGCCTCACTCTTATCTAGGTAGACTTTAGCATTATTATAAGCTAGAGGCCACCATGCATCAGGCCTATTGTCTTTTTTGGTTCCCAATAACACTTTTTCGGCATCCAGATTAGCAAAAGAAAACACCCCATCATAAGGTAAAACGAATTCTTGATTTCTTTGTCTAATATCTATTCTTTGTCTTTTAAGGCCAGAATCAGTGTAAACATCGACTTCTAATGGGAGTCTGAATAAGCTTTCCTGTGTTTGTTCTACTAGAACTGTTAGTGTATTTAGGGAGTCATTAACGTCATAGTTAATCGTAAGCTCAGGGTGCCCACTTCCTAAAAACCATTGGTTAAAAAACCAGTTTAAGTCTTTTCCGCTGACCTCTTCCATGGCTAGCCTTAACTGATGAATTTCTACTGATTCGAATTGATTATCATCTAAGTAAAGTTTTAAACCAGAGAAAAACGCATCATCACCTAGAAAATAGCGCAGCATATGAAGCACTCTACCACCCTTGTTATAGCTATGCCCGTCAAACATATCCTCTTTATCGTCATAATAGAACCGAATCAAGTCTTCTTGTTTCGTTTGGGATTCAGCTAAATATCCAGCCATAGAGTTCATCCCATGTAAATCAGCAGCTTCCCTGCCATATTTATGTTCTTCCCATAGGTACTCACCATAAGTCGCAAACGACTCATTTAAAGGAAGATTAGACCAACTTTCACAAGTTACCAAATCTCCAAACCAGTGATGAAATAGCTCATGAGCGATTATAGATTCATTATCACCATCTAATAACTCTCTATCTGTGGCATTCAGGAAATCACCATGAATAACTGCAGAAGTATTTTCCATGGCTCCGCTCACAAAATCACGGACGATTACCTGACTGTATTTATCCCATGGATAAGGGAAACCTAACACCTCAGAGTAAAAAGTAAGCATCTCAGGGGTATTCCCGAAGATATTTTTGGCGTAAGGAGCATATTCAGCTTCTAAATAGTAATCTACTACGATGTCTTCGTTATTTGCGTTTTCCCAAGAATCGGTAACCACAGAGTAATCACCTATAGCCATCATTACTAAATAAGGAGCATGCGGTAACTCCTGTCTCCAGTAGTCTGTACGTGTTCCGTCACCATTATAATTAGAGAAGATTAATGCTCCGTTTGATAGTGTTTTATATTTCTCTTGAACGGTTATTTTTAATTCTTGAGTAAGCCTTTCGTTTGGACTATCTATAGTCGGAAACCACACACTGTTGGCTTCTGTTTCTCCTTGAGTCCATATTTGTGTAAGTTTATTAACCTCATTAGAGTCTGGATTTATAAAATAAATCCCTTGGGCTAAGGAAATAGCACTACTTCCTTTTGACGTTATTTTCTCTGGAAAAGCGGTATAGTTAATTCTAAGTTGATATACTTCTGAGCGAGTGTACTCCTGGTCTAACTGTACGTTAAGAAACTCACTATCGTAGGTATATTCTAGTGGAACAAAACCATTCTCCGAAACCAAACTCACTTCGGATATTTCCATTCCTTTAGCATCCAGTATGAGCTCTTTAGTGGCATAGAAGTATGGTTTTACATCAAGCAGTATAGAGCCTATAACAGACCTTTCTTTCCAATCAAAAGAAACACTTAAATCCATGTGAAGTATGTCGTTAACACGAGTCTCAGTAGCTCTATAAGAATTCGTGTCGGGCATAATAACAGCCTCCTCTAGTGTTATTTCCTCTGTGTTTATAATGGCTTCCAAAACACTCGTATCGGGCATGTTTTTTCTAGAAGCGCAAGAGAAAAGAAGAGAAGACAGTAAGAAAAGAAAAGCTAGAGTAGACAGTCTCATAATTTATTTTTTCCCCAAAGGTATAGTGTTTCTTAGGTTAGCGTTGCAACGCTTCACTTTAATTCAGGAACAGTTAATTTTAATATTCAATCTTTCGCATCTTTGCCTAAAATTACACTGAAATGATAAAAGCACTCTTTAACGACAAAACAGCTCTAGAGCTTAGCAAAACCAGTGATGATGGATTAGCCGGAGAAGTTAATGGAGAGGTTTATAATTGGGATGTTTCAGGAACCTCACCGAATAGCTGGAGTGTAATAGATGAAAACGGAAATTCGTTTAGCGTAGTGTTGGATGAGTACTCTGCCGACAGTAAAAAATACACGTTTAAAATAGCGGGCCAAGTCATAGAGGTAACCGAGCAAAGTGAGTTTGACCTTCTTCTTAAGGAACTAGGAATATCTAGTGGAGGCACTAAAAAGCTAAAAGAGATTAAAGCCCCTATGCCTGGGCTAGTTCTAAACGTTTTGGTGTCTGAAGGTCAAGAGGTCGCAGAAGGTGACGTAATCGTGATTTTGGAAGCCATGAAAATGGAGAATGTAATAAAATCGTCCACCGCAGCAAGGGTTAAATCAATCAGAGTAAAAAAAGGAGACACCATAGACAAAGGGGAAGTTATGGTTACGTTTGATTAGACTATCCCTGTTTCTCCTTGTACACAGAAACCTGTGTATAATAATACCATTGCAGCTACCCTTCCGTTTATTATACAGTACCTTTAATAATCCCGTCATGAGGTGTATTTTTATTTACATACTATTTGTTTTTTGGTCTTCCGCGATGAGCGGTCAAGACTGTTCCTCTCCAATAACAGCGTGTTCTGGAGTGACTGAAACCATAGACTCTACTAGTTTCTCTGGGGGGTTTAATGGCCCCTGTTTTACTGCTGTTCAAAGTATATTTTATGAGTTTACCACTAACAATAGTGCTGACAATCCAAGTGGCTTTCTTCCGTATGAAATAGAGGCAGACATCTTTATTGAGAGTTGTATTGATGAAGGGTTGAACTTAACCGTAAATGCGGGAATATTCGAGCCTACTGGCGGAACGGATCCATGTGCTGGTCTCACAGTGATAAGCCCGTGTGTGTCTGATTCTAATTCTTTTAGCTTTAGTTCAGGAGCTCTAGAGCCAAACACTACGTATATTTTGGTTTTGGGAATAGACCCAACCTCACTTGGTTTCGGGTGTAATGTAGAATTAACGCTTACTGGTGCACCTTTAGAAATTGATGCCTGCTGCGATGATAGTATTTCATTAGGCTTAAGTTCAGAGCTAGAGGTTTATGGAGCTAGCGTAACGTTTGGTCAGCAGAATTATGTATGGTCTCCTAAGAGTAGCTTAGATGATTTCCAATCTCAATTTCCAATAGCTACACCTTCCATTACAACTGTCTATGAGGTGACTGCACAGGTAGGAGACTGCCCTGTTTCAGATATAATCACTGTTACCGTAGAACAGGCTATTACGGTTCTTAATACGTTTTCACCGAATGGCGATAGCTATAATGATTTTTGGAAAATCCGTAGAATTGAGGATTTTGAAAGCGCATTGATTAATGTTTACAGTAGGTGGGGTCAGTTGGTATATAAGAGCATTGGTTATTCCGTTCCTTGGGATGGAACTAATGATGGAAAAAAATTGGCTGCTGGTACGTACTATTATGTAATAGAATTAAACTCCTTAGAGGTAACCTCAGAGCCGATAGTTGGGTTTGTGGTTTTATTGAACTAGAAATGAAAATATTAGCACTAATTATAACGTTGATTTCATTTATTGCTGCTCAGGGGCAACAGTTGCCAATTTACACAAACTATAATTTTAACTTATTGGGCATTAACCCTGCCGTAGCAGGTTCTCAATCATGCCTCGATTTAAGAATGGGTTACCGAAGGCAATGGTTAGGTTTTCCTGGAGAGCCCAAGTCAACTTTTATTGGGGTTAATGGAAGCTTTGGAAAAAAGAGATTTAACTTTCATGGCGTAGGAATAAATGTAGAAACAGACGAGGCAGGACCTATTGGTTTTACAGCACTTTCTGGGTCATATTCCTATCACATTAAAGTGAATAAGAAAAACATGCTCTCCCTGGGGTCTTCTGTAGGATTTAGTCAGCACCGACTGGATGTTGGGGAAGTTACAGCCGAAGATTTTTCTGACCCAGCTATTACAGCCTCTCAAAGTCAAACGCTCTTTCCTCAAATTGGCATGGGTATTTGGTATCAAAGTCAGGATAGATATATCGGTCTTTCTGCTAGAAACATCATCGAGAATAAGTTTACCAATTTTGGAACGGACAGCCGTTTTAGACGCCACATCTATTTGATTTTTGGAAAAGCTATTCCAGTAAACGATAACCTTTTTTTCAAACCATCCGTAAACCTAAGACACGTAAGTGGTTCACCTGTAGCGGCAGATGTAAACCTGTTGTTTGATTTGAATGATTTGTTTGAGTTCGGGATGTCTTTTAGAGGAGGGCATGGAGTCTCTGGAATGGTGAAGGTCGCTATCCTGAAGTATTTAACCATAGGTTATGCCTATGATAGAACAATAAACAAACTCAGAGTAGGAGGAGCGAGCTCTCATGAGGTTATGCTGGGAATTCAAGCCTGTCCAAGAGGAGATAAAAAAGGAATTAAATGCAGTGCATACGATTAGAAAACAATTTTTATTATTTATAAACTAACTGAATCCAAGTGACTAATTATACCACCCTATCATTAACTGCTTCAGTAAAGTCCCTAGTTTTTATTCTGAGTATACTCGGAACAAGCACTTTTGGCTATAATCAGCAGATTCAATTGAACCTTTCTTCAGGAGAGACTCAAACACTAGAACTTAGCCAAGTAAACGGCATGAAGATTACCGGTCACGGTACTCTTCAATTAGTCTGTGGCTCTCAAGGAATTCAAATATCAGAATCCTTAGTTTTAGGAAACCAAATTAAATTGGTTTGCGAAGAAACAATCCAGCTAGTTGGGTCAGGAATTCTTCAGGCCTCCCAGCTTAATTCGAATATTTCTATTCAAGGAGATTGGGAACTAACATCAGACTTAATATTGAAACCAGAGAAAGAAGCACATTTCCAAAATGCTACTATTAATTTGGGCGTTTTCAGTATTGTATCAGATAATTTAATTTTTTCTGGAGAGAATTTGATACAAACTAATGGAGGTGTCATAGTGGCTAATAAGTCCTTTTTATCGAATGAACAACTAGAGGTTGAGTCATCTCAGAATGAGGTGATATTTATTCCTGAATTAGCAGATTTTACTGGCGATACAGATCTTCCGGTACATTTTTTTTCTTCAGCGGTGAACCCTTGTGGTACTCCTGAATTTGAAATTACTGTAGAGGTTACATCCGATTATAACGGAGAAGATATAAGCTGCAATGGTGCTGACGATGCAGAGGTGCAGTGTATCGTAACCGGAGGGGTTGGTCCGTTTATCTGTGAGTGGTTTGGAGGCCCTGGTGAAAACACCATAGGAGAAACTTACTCTGGACTGGGAGCTGGAACTTATACAGTATTAGTTACGGATGAAGGGCAAGACGTCATTTGTGTAGAAAATGTGCAAATAGCAGAACCACCACCTTTGGCTATTTTCACATTAAATTTAACGATGCCTTCATGTGTGGATCTTTGCAACGGAAGCACAAGTCCTATTGTTCTTGGAGGAACAGGAGCATATTCGTTTGAATACTCCAACGGAGGAACTGATCAGGGAAATCTTAATCTTTGTGCAGGGGTGAATACTCTTATGATTTCTGATGTAAATAACTGTCAGCTAGACACGGCTTTTGTTATAGAGGAGGACTCTATAGACATAAACTTAATGTATACGGATTCATTATGTTTTGGTAATAATTCTGGAATTGCCTCTGTATCACCCTCTGGTGGTGGTGGAGGCCCTTACGATATAGAGTGGTCTAACAGTGAGGTATCGAACTCAATCTCTAATTTGTCTGGAGGAATTTATTCAGTGGAAATTCTTTATGCAGACGACTGTTCAATAGATAGTACGTTTACTATTGTTGGGCTAGGGGAGTTAATAATAACCATTGATGAATCTGAAAGACCAGTATGCGTTAGTGACACCACCGGAATTATCAGCGTTTCTATTTCTGGAGGTGCACCAGGGTATACTCTAAATTGGACTAAAGATGGATCACCATTTTCTATAGAAGAGGATTTGAGTGATTTAGGTATAGGGTTATATGAGCTTTCGGTTACAGATAATTTCGGATGTACGGGATCACTTTCATTGAACTTAGAGCCTCAAGAAGAAGTTATAGTAGAGTCTACTTTATTAGAAATAGATTGTTTTGGAAACTGTAATGCCAGTATAACTACAACTATTATTCAAGCTCAAGAGCCGATCACATTCACTTGGAGTGATGTAAATGGCATCATTTCGAATGCTGATTTTATTGAAAACATTTGTGCTGGGACTTATGATCTGGTAGTGTCGGACGGAACTGGGTGTGAGTATATCGAGACTTTTATAATAGATGAACCAACAGAAATGGAGGTTCTCGAAGACATTACTAACGTCTCTTGTAATGGTTTAGCAGAAGGATCAATTCTTCTCACGGTGAGCGGAGGAAGTACGCCTTACTCCACCAGTCTTCCAAGTACAGAACCAAACCCTGGAGAGTTTCTTTTAGATAACCTTATCGCTGGAAGTTATGCCGTAGACGTAACAGATGACGAAGGGTGTGTGGTTTCTGTGCCTTTTGATTTAACGGAGCCTGAACCTTTATTAGTAGACCTTAGTTTCGAAGACCCTATTTGTTTTGGTGAACCATCAGGAAGTATAACACTTATTGTTTCTGGAGGGTCTGCGCCTTATTCTATCGAGTGGATGGAGTTGGGAGTATTTGATGAGCTAAACCAATCAGACCTACCTTCTGGAGATTACAACATTCTAATTACGGATGCTGAAGGCTGTGAAGAGTCGTTAACCGTAACTTTAGAAGACCCTTTAGAAATAACTGTGGTAGAAACAATCAACCCTGTTCTTTGTAATGGAGAGAGCACAGGTTCTATAGAGCTAGAGGTGTCGAATCCAATAGGAACCTTGAATGTTTTATGGGTTGGTAATGTGATAAACACTAATGATTTAAATCAATTTGATTTACAGGCAGGAGCATATGAAGTGACCCTTACAGATGATAATGGGTGTGAGTTTAATGGTGCTTATGAGATTCTGGAATCTCCAGAGCTGGAAGTTACCGAAACTATAATCAACCCGCTATGCTTTGGTGAGCAAGGAGAGATTTCGATAGAAATTACCGGAGGACAGGAGCCTTATGATGTGTCATGGACTGAAATAGTAGCACCTAACCAACAAACCATAACGGACTTACCTACAGGAATATACACGGCAACAGTTGTAGATGCTAACCTTTGTGAGGTTACAGCGTCTTATGAAATCACTCTGTCAGATGAAATCATATTCACAGCAGAAGTGACTCAGCCTGATTGTGTATTACAATCCGGAAGTATAGAAATAGTTAGCATTACAGGAGGAACCACTGCTACTGGAGCCCTAAATGAATACACTATAGACTGGACAGGGATAAACGCTCCAGGGCAGACTTTGGTTTCCAATTTGGATCCAGGAGATTATGCAGTTACTATTACTGATGACAGCGACTGTAGTGTGACTGAGTTTTTCACTATTAACGAACCCGACCTGTTGGAGGTAACAGAGACCATTATTCCAGTTTTTTGTTTTGGAGGAAATGAGGGCTCTATTGAATTGGAAGTGGTTGGAGCAACAGAGCCACTAGATGTAGTTTGGACAGGAGAGGTGGCTAACAACTCTGACCTAAATCAATTTAACTTGACTGCGGGAAGTTATTCGGTAGATATGTTAGATGCAGAGGGATGTGATTTTAGTGCTGTTTACGAAGTAACAGAAGGAGAAGAAATAGAAATCACAGAATTAATCACCCAACCAGGATGTGCAGGCACACTTGGTAGTATAGAAATCACAGAGCTTACAGGAGGAACAAGCCCATATAATTTTATATGGTTAGAAGTAGCCGCTCCGGACCAAAACCTGATAGAAAATCTAGCCTCAGGAGATTACACAATTCAAGTAACAGATGCTAGTAGTTGTACCACGGAAGGAGTTTATACGATAACAGAACCAGGAGTTCTAGGAGTCTCTGGTGAAGTTACAAATGTGCTTTGCAATGGACAGAACACAGGAAGTATCTTATTAGAGGCATCAGGAGGAGGAGAACCTTACACAGCTGTCTGGACACCAACTTTAGACGCTTCACTAACCCAAGAGAATCTGTCCGCGGGAGTTTACGATGTGATTGTTTCAGATGCAGATGGCTGTGAATTTACCAGTACATATGAAATCACAACTCCAGAAGCAATAGAAATCACGGAATTAGTCATCCAACCAAGCTGCACGGACATGTCTAGCAGTATAGAAATCACAGATATTACGGGAGGAACAGGTCCATATAGCTTTATATGGTTAGAAGTAGCCGCTCCAGATCAAAACCTAATTGAGGACTTAGCACCAGGAGACTACACGATTCAAGTAACAGATGCCAATAACTGTATCTCGGAAGAAGTTTATACGATAATAGCAGTAGCGGTTATAGAAGTGTCTAGTGAGGTAACAGATGTTCTTTGTAACGGAGGAGATACAGGAAGCATCCTATTAGAAGCATCAGGCGGAGTAGAGCCCTATACGGCCGTTTGGACACCAGCCTTAGACGCTTCGTTAACCCAAGAGAATTTAACGGTAGGAACATATGAGGTAACAGTTTCAGATGCAGAAGGATGTGAGTTTACCGGACAGCTTGAGGTAGAAGAGCCAACAGAAATAACAGTATCAGAAACCATCATATTACCAAATTGTTCAGACGAGTTAGGAGAAATCACCTTGGACATTCAAGGCGGAGTAGAGCCTTACAGTATTGTTTGGACAGGCTTCGCAGCAGATGATCAGACTACATTATCAAACCTAACAGCAGGGTCTTATGAGGTGAGTATAACAGACGCAAGAGGCTGTGAATTTACCAGCACGTATGAAATCATAGCTCCATCAGCGATAGAAATCACGGAATTAATCATTCAACCAGGATGTAATGACATCTTTGGAAGTATAGAGATCACAGATATTACGGGAGGAACAATCCCATATAGTTTTATATGGTTAGAAGTAGCCGCTCCTGATCAGAACTTGATTGAGAACTTAGCCTCAGGAGACTATACGATTCAAGTAACAGATGGGAATAACTGCATCACGGAAGAAGTTTATACGATAACAGAACCAGGAGTTTTAGATGTATCTAGTGAGGTAACCGATGTTCTTTGTAACGGTGGAGATACAGGAAGCATCTTATTAGAAGCATCAGGTGGAGTAGAACCCTACACAGCTGTTTGGACACCAGCCTTAGACGCCTCGTTAACCCAAGAGAATTTAACGATAGGAACATATGAGGTGACAGTTTCAGATGCCGAAGGATGTGAGTTTATCGCACAATTTGAGGTAGAAGAGCCAACAGAAATCACAGTATCAGAAACTATCATATTACCAAATTGTTCAGACGAGTTAGGAGAAATCAGCTTAGACATTCAAGGTGGAGTAGAGCCTTACAGTATTCTTTGGATAGGCTTAGCTGCAGATAACCAAACTATATTATCAAACCTAACGGCCGGGTCTTATGAGGTGAGTATAACAGATGCAAGAGGCTGTGAATTTACCAGCACGTATGAAATTACAGCTCCATCAGCGACAGAAATCACGGAATTAATCATCCAACCAAGCTGCACAGACATGTCTAGCAGTATAGAAATCACGGATATTACGGGAGGAACAGTCCCATATAGCTTTATATGGTTAGAAGTAGCCGCTCCTGATCAGAACTTGATTGAGAACTTAGCCTCAGGAGACTATACGATTCAAGTAACAGATGGCAATAACTGTATCACGGAAGAAGTTTATACGATAACAGAAGTAGCCGTTATAGAAGTATCTAGTGAGGTAACAGATGTTCTTTGTAATGGAGGAGATACAGGCAGCATCTTATTAGAAGCATCAGGCGGATTAGAGCCATACACAGCCGTTTGGACACCAGCCTTAGACGCTTCGTTAACCCAAGAGAATTTAACGATAGGAACATATGAGGTGACAGTTTCAGATGCCGAAGGATGTGAGTTTACCGCACAGTTTGAGGTGGAAGAGCCATCAACCTTACAAGTGGTTGAGACTATTGAAGAGCCGTTATGTTCTAATCTCACAGGAAGTATTTCATTGGAAATTTCTGGAGGAATGGAACCATATATAATTTCTTGGGACGGAATAGCTGCAAATGGACAAACAGAATTGACTGACCTTTCAGCGGGAACATACACTGTAAACATTGAAGACTCTAACGGTTGTTTGTTTAGTCAAGCTTATAACCTAAACGTTCCTACTGAGCTAATTATAGACGCTACAGTGATATCCCCAGGATGTACAGGAGCTGTTTCGGGAAGCATAGAAATTTCATTAAGTGGAGGAACAGAGCCATACGATATTGAATGGGCGCCTATAGACGCAACAAATCAAACGCTTTTAGAAGATTTAGCCCCTGGAGACTATGAAGTAACCATCACTGATTCTAACGGCTGTATAACCAATGAAATATATAGCATTGAACCTCCAATCGTACTTAACGTAAACGCGATAGCGCTGGATAATAGTTGTTTTGGAGGTGCTGAAGGCTCTATAGAATTAGAAGTTAGTAACGGTGTGGATCCACTAACCATAACATGGGTAGCAGAGAGTCCGTTAGATGATAGCCTTATCCAAACAGACCTACCTTCTGGCAGTTACGAAATAACAATTGAAGACGCTGAGGGATGTGAGTTTAACTCTGTCTTTGAAATAACCTCGCCAGACGAGATTATTATTACAGAAGATGTTTCTATTTTAAACTGCTCCGAAGATTTAGGGACGATAGAAATTTCTATTGAAGGAGGAATAGAGCCTTACGATATAACATGGATAGGAATAGATGCTCCCGGAGAGACTCTTTTAACAGAGTTATCGGCAGGAGACTATAACGTAACCGTTATAGACGGCAGCGCATGTGAAATAACGGAAAATTATACCATAAGCGCTCCAGACGCGATAGAGATAGTAGAGGTTATAACTCAACCAAACTGTTTCGGAGAGTTAGGTGTTATTTCTTTGGAGATCACAGGAGGCACAGGACTTTACACTATAGAGTGGACAGGAGTAGAAGCTGATGGAGACACAGAAATTCTAGACTTAATAGCAGGGACATATACGATTACAGTGACCGATGAAAGCGGGTGTGAGGAAGAAGAGTCATATGAAATTATTTTAATAAATGAGTTGGCTGCCAATGTTAATATCACACAACCAGAGTGTTTCACTCTAAATGGTGAAGTTATATTAGCTATAGAGGGAGGAACCGAACCATATAGTATTGTATGGCCGGGAATAGCAGTAGATGATGAATTATCCGCTTCAGAGATAGCACCAGGATCTTACACGGTGAGTATTACTGATGCTAATTTATGTACCATAGAGGTAGAGTTTGAAATTACAGAGCCATACGAACTCTCAGCAGAGACAATCTTGGAAGGTGTGCTTTGCAATGGTGAAAACACAGGATCAATAGACATTACTCTAACAAACTCAACTGGAGTTGTCGATTACAGCTGGGTAAATGAAGAGTTAGGGTTTACAAGTCCAACTGAAGACATAGAGAATTTGTTTACAGGCGCTTATGAAATAACCGCTACAGATGAAATCGGATGTGTGCTTAATGGAACCTTTGAAATACTTGAAACAGAAGAATTAGTTATAACTCTGGATAACATCCAGGGCGAAACTTGCGAAGGACTGGCCAATGGAAGCATAGAGGTCTCCATTACTGGGGGAATTTTAGACTACCAAATTGACTGGAGTGGAACAGGATTCACTTCTAACGATGAGGATATTTTAGAGCTAGCACCAGGAGACTATACATTAGACGTTACAGACTTAAACGGATGCGCTGCATCTGAAGCGTTCAGTGTAAACTCTGGGACATTAATAACACCGAACAGCTCTAGCATAGACTCTGAGTGTTCAGAAAGCACAGGAAGTATGTCTGTAACTATAGATTCTGATAATCCTATCGAAGATATCTCGTGGTTTGATGATGGAGTCCTTCTAACAGATGGTTTAATTACTACCATAGAAAACCTTTCTTCAGGGATGTACTCAGTAGAAATCACCGATGACCAAGGGTGTAGTGTTTCTGAAACTATTCTTATCTCAGACACAGATGCCCTTTTAATAAATGCTGAGGTAAGTGGAGTAAACTGCTCGGGAGATTCTAACGGCTCGATATTAATTACTGTAACCAGTGGAACAGAGCCATACATTTTAACTTGGTCTGGACCAGTGGATATAGCAGATGACCAATACAACCCCACCAATCTTACAGCGGGAGATTATATAGCTTCTATTACTGATGCTGAAGGCTGTAATGCATTCCAGGAGCTTTCAGTTCTTTCTCCAGACTCACTTAGCATGAATGAAACGATCACCAATGTGAGTTGTTTCGGAAATGGAGATGGAGTAATAGCATTAGAAATCATAGGAGGAACAGAGCCAATCACTATAGATTGGATAGATTCTGATGAGGATGTAGACACCCTTACAGACCTTACTCCTGGTGAATATAGCGTAATGATTACAGACGCCAATGACTGCATCACCGAAGGAACTTATCAGATAACAGAGGAAGACGGATTAACGCTGGACATTTCTTTCACAGAACTATTCTGTGTTAACCAAACTTCGACAGATATAGACATTTCTGTCACTGGAGGAGTAGAGCCATACACGTTCTCTTGGACAGGTGAAGTTACGAGCACTAATGAAGATTTAGCAGATGCAGGTATAGGGACTTATACTGTTCTCGTTACAGATGCGGTTGATTGTACAATAGAAGAAACGATTACCATAGCCCAAGGCAGTGAAATTCTCATAGAAATAGTAGAAACACAACCGACATGTTTAACCAATGATGGTTCATTAACAGCAAGTGCTTTAGGTGGATCAGGGCTTGATTATACATTCTTCTGGTATTCTACTGGCGACACTCCTGCCCTTATAGGACAAGAACCAACGTTAGATAACTTGGAGTCAGGCTCATATTACTTAGAGGTTTATGATTCTGGAGGTTGTTTTAGCACCGCAGAGGTAAATCTATCCAACAATCAAGGAGAGGTAACCGCTAACATCACGAATGTTTTATGTGCTCAAGATGATTCTGGATCCATAGAAATAGAGGTGGTTGATTTAGTGGGAACACTTTCTATTGAGTGGACTGGCCCTAATAATTTCACTAGTGTAGATGAAGACATCTTTAGTATAGCCGTAGGTGAATACACGGTGACAGTTACAGACAGTAATGGCTGTCAATTAATAGAGACTTATGAAGTGGGATCTACAAATCAATTAGTTGAGGGAATAGAGATCACCAACATTTGTTTTGGAGAAACAGGAACAGGAGCTATAGATATTCTGGTTACAGGAGGTACAGCTCCATACAGTATCAGTTGGACAGGAAATGGACTGGTCTCTGACCAAACGTCAATAACTGATTTAAATGAAGGCTGCTATATTTTAGAAGTTTTAGATGCTAATAATTGTTTATACATAGAAGAGATTTGTATCACTTCTTTAGATGAAATTATTTTAACCACTTCAGTTATAGGCAATGTATGTTTTGCAGATGAACAAGGTCAAATAGAACTTGAAATCTCAGGAGGAGATCCAGACTATAGTGTGGAGTGGCTGAATAGTGATGCTGAATTTGTTTCTGATCAGGTAACGGCTACACAATTAGCTACTGGAGTTTATACTGCCAACATTACTGACAATAGTGGCTGTATGGCTAGCACTACTGCTTCTATAACTTCTAGCCCAGAATTAACCGCGGAAGTTTCTGAAACGCCTATCATTTGTTTTGGAGATGAAAACGGAGCCCTAGATATTGTGTATTCTGGTGGGGTCGGAGCATTAACACTAACCTGGACAGGACCTAATGGCTTTACTTCAGAAGAAGACCAAATTTTAAACTTAGATAACGGAGATTACTGTTATGAGGTTGTGGGTTCTATTGGTTGTGTTATATCAGATTGCTACGCGCTGAATGACCCTGAGCTATTAAACCTTAATCAAACAGTGAATAGCATTAGCTGTTTTGGAGCTAATGATGGAGAGGTTTCATTAGAAGTTTCGGGCGGGTACACGCCTTACACCACGGATTGGACTTTAAACGATTCTCAATTTAGCACAGACGAAGACATTTCAGATTTAGCTGTAGGAGACTTTACCATTACGCTCACAGACAGTATGGGATGTATAATAGAAGAAACCTTTACCGTTTCGGAGCCTACAGAGTTAATAGTCAGTTTTGATGATATTGTTGGGGCTACATGCCCTACTAGTTCGGATGGAGCAGCTGAAATAACCGCTTCAGGAGGAATGTTAGACTATAGTTATTCATGGGTTTTAAATGGCACAGAAGAGTCAATAGAAGAAGACCCTTTAGAATTAAACGCTGGAGATTATCAACTCACAGTAACAGATGCTAACGAGTGTATAACAGAAATAGCTTCTGTTATAATACCGGCATTAGGAACAGTGGAAATTATAGTTCCAGAGAATATCTCTTGGTGCTTTACAGAGGATTTACAATTAATAGAACCGATATCTGTAGTAGCAGAAAGCATTGAATGGACATACCCTCCTAGCACAGATGTTTTATCTACTACCAGCTCTGTTTTTTTCCAAGAAGAGCCAGGTGTTTATGAGTTAGTTATTACAGGGACAGATGGTCCATGTGTAGTGACAAGCACCATTGAAATTACTATTTATGAGGTTCCTCTTGCAGAGGCTGGAGAAGACCAAGAGGCTGAATTAGGAGATGAGGTTATACTAGGAGGAAACCCTACCACAGACGACTTTAACACAGTAGTTTGGACCCCTTCTGAATTATTAGATAACAGTAGTTTATTTAACCCGTCATACTTGGTAGTAAATAGTATTCAAACTTTCGCGTTAGCTGTAACCAGTCCAGACGGGTGTGTTAGTCAAGACTCTACCCAAGTGATTCTTTACCCAGAGATAGATATACACTCAGGATTTACTCCTAATTCAGATAATATTAATGACGTTTGGGTAATAGGAAATCTCCAAAACTATCCTTCTATTGAAGTTTGGGTTTATAATAGATGGGGAGAGGAGCTGTTTTACTCCCAAGGATATAACCAACCGTGGGATGGAACGTATAATGGTAACAGCCTACCTATAGGAACATACTATTATGTAATAGACTTTAACAAACCAGGCTTTGAGTTAACTACTGACGGACCTGTAACAATACTAAGATAATGAAGAAATTAACCTTTATAATCAGCTTTGTAGCTGTTTTTGTTTTCGAGTCGTTCGCTCAGCAATTACCTCAAATTACTCAGTTCATGCTGAATAATTACGCGATTAATACGGCCTTTGCGGGAAAAGAATCAGCTATAGAAGCTAGGATACTAAACCGCGACCAGTGGACGGGAATTACAGATGCACCCAGAACATTTAATCTGTCTGTGCAGGGAATGACTAAGAACCCGAAAGTAGGTATAGGGGGCATTATTTTTTCTGATAATGCAGGACCTACACGGAGAATGGGATTAAACCTTAGTTATGCCTACCATTTGAGCCTAACAGATAAATGGAAGCTAGGACTTTCTGTAGCAGGAGGAGCGTTGCAATTTTCCATAGACGGCACCAGGATCGATTTAGATCAACCAGATGACCCAGCGTTGTTTTCGGAAAAAAGAACACAGCTCGTTTTTGACGCAAGTTTTTCAGCACTGGTATATAGAGACAACTTTTATTTTGGAGTTACTCTGCCACAACTATTGCAGAACAATCTAGATCTGTATGAAAGCATAGCCGAGGAAGGAAATAAATTAGAAGATCACTATTATGTTACCGCAGGGTATAAGCATGAGTTTTCAGATAAATGGGCTGTAGAACCAGCAATTTTAACTAAGTATGTGAGTCCTTCACCTTTAAAAACAGACCTTAGCCTTAGAGTGATTTATGATTCTAAAGTATGGCTAGGAGGAACATATAGAACGAATGATGCTATAGCGATGTTCTTAGGGTATAACTATAACAACCAGATATCTATAGGATATGCGTATGACATTACCACTTCTAGCATAAAATCTTTCAGTGACACTACTCATGAGTTAACACTAGCGTTTAGGGTTTCTAAATAAACTTTTTTTGGATATTGAAGCTTATAGAGATTTCTGCCTGTCATTAAAAGGAGTTACAGAAGAATTCCCTTTTGACAATAGAACCTTAGTGTTCAAGATTCAGAATAAAATCTTCGCTTTATTAGATATAGAAACCTTCGAACAGATAAACTTAAAGTGTGATCCAGAAAAAGTCATCGAACTAAGAGAACAGTTTGAGGGAATTATTCCAGGATACCACATGAATAAAAAGCACTGGAACTCGGTGAAAACAGCTTCAGATGTGAGTGACAGTCTAGTTAAAGAACTCACTAGCCATTCCTATGAGCTAGTCGTTTCGGGATTAACTAAAAAATTAAGAGAAGAACTGAATAGTTTATAGTCCGTATAACTCCAGCTAATCTAGTAAGGTGTTATCTTTGTCCTTTTCGGAACAAATGGACTATTTACCCTTAGAAAAGGTAGCAGCAGAACTGCTAAAAAAGATTCAAACCCTTAAATCGGGAGAGATGGCCTCTACAGAGCTGTCTGGTTTAGTAGACTCTTCGAGAGATGTTTACGAGCGTTTGGTTATTCTAGAATTCCAGGCTTTAGAGAAGAAAACTGCACCAGCGAAAGAGCTAAAACCATTTAAAATAGATACCGAAACCACAGAAAAACCTGCAGTATCGGAAGAGATTAATATTCAGGAAGAGGTAGAAGAAAAAAAAGCCCTCGAGAAAAAAAAGCAAGTTAAGATAACAACAGAAGAGCCAGAGGAGACAGAAGCACCTGTGGAAAAAGTAGTTACCGCAGAAGAAAAAGTTGTTCCAAAAGCAAAACCCGTTGAGCGTGCAGAACCGAAACCTGAAGTAGAATCTAAGGAAACTATAGCAGAGAAATTTGAGAATGCTCCTATTGAAAGCATAGCTAAGTCTATAACTTTAAATGAAAAGTTTCAGTTCATAAGAGTGCTCTGCGGAAACAACTCTCAAAATTTCGAGATTCTTTTGGGTAAAATAAGAGAGTCTGCAGATGAGAAAAGTGCGTTAAACACATTCAGCACTCTTATTACCAAGCCTTCTATAGAGGAAGAAATAGAAGTGTATGAGAAATTCGAAGAACTCATAAAAAGAAGATTTTAATATGGCTAAACTTACTGTGGTCCCTACACCTATAGGAAACTTGAGAGACATGACCTATAGAGCCGTAGAGGTTCTTTCTTCAGTTGATTTGGTTTTGGCTGAAGACACTCGAACTACTTTTAAGTTATTATCCCATTATCAGATAGATGCTAAGATGCAGAGCTTTCACATGAATAATGAGCATAAAGTAGTAGATAAATATATAAAAGCTCTTTTAGCCGGAACAGAAATAGCCTTAGTAAGTGATGCGGGAACACCCGGAATCTCAGATCCGGGTTACATGCTCATCAGAGCCGCTGTCCTAAACAATATCACCGTAGAGTGTTTACCGGGAGCTACAGCTATGATTCCTGCCGTTGTAGCCTCAGGGTTTCCGTGTGATAGATTTTATTTCGAGGGTTTTCTACCGCATAAAAAAGGGAGAGTAAAAAAAATAGAGAGCTTTAAATTATTGGATCAAACGGTAATTCTTTATGAGTCACCACATCGGATTGTGAAACTACTGGTGCAATTAATAGACGGAGGTTTTGCAACGCATAATGTGGTAGTCTGCAGAGAACTCTCAAAAATTCACGAAGAATTCATAAGAGGAACGGTAACTGAGGTTCATGAAGAGCTAGCCTCTCGGGTGAAGATAAGGGGAGAGATAGTAGTTATACTCGATCCTATCCAAAGAGATGCTTAAACACTTCTTCTACACGTTTAAATGTGCTTACTTTAATATCTACTGACGGCAGTTTGGACTCTTTATTTCCTTGGTAAGCCAGTATAATTTCTTCAAACCCTAATTTCTCAGCTTCTTGAATTCTCTGTTCTGTTCTGCTCACTGCTCGCAGCTCACCTGATAAACCTATTTCTGCACAGAAAGCCACTTTACCGGGCACTGCGATATCAAGATTACTTGACAAAATAGCCGCTATAACTGCTAAGTCTATTCCTATATCATCTACTCTAACTCCGCCAGCTATGTTTAAGAAAACATCCTTTTGGCCTAGTCTAAATCCACATCTTTTTTCTAATACTGCCAGCAGCATGTTTAATCTTCTAGAATCTAATCCAGTAGTTACTCGCTGAGGTGTTCCGTAAACCGCGGTACTCACGAGGGCTTGGATTTCTATAAGGATGGGTCTCATTCCCTCTACAGTACAGGCTACAGCAGAACCGCTTAAACCAGAATCTGTTTGGTTAATAAGAAGCTCTGAAGGGTTTTCTACCTCTCTTAAGCCAGCTCCAGTCATTTCATAAATGCCTAATTCGTTGGTACTACCGAATCTGTTTTTTTGACACCTCAACAAACGGAACATGTAATTTCTATCACCTTCAAACTGCAGTACAGTATCTACCATATGCTCGAGTAGTTTAGGTCCGGCTATAGCCCCGTCTTTAGTGATATGCCCTATAAGGAAAATAGAAGTATTGGTTTGCTTGGCGTATTGCATTAACTCAGAAGTAGTTTCTCTAATTTGCGAGAGACTTCCAGGAGAACCCTCTATGACAGGAGAGTATAAAGTTTGTACCGAATCTATAATGATTAAATCGGGCTCTATTTCTCTAGAAATGGACCTAATAGTGTTTGTGTTGGTCCCCGTGAATATGTAGAAATCTGAGGTGTTGGAATCGAGTCTTTCAGCCCTCATTTTGAGCTGTTTTTCACTCTCTTCACCAGAGACATAAATAATCTTTAAGCCGGGGTTATTCAGCGCCAGTTGGAGCATTAGTGTAGACTTCCCTATTCCCGGGTCACCTCCTACTAAAACTAAACTTCCGGGAACTAGACCTCCACCCAAAACACGATTAAGCTCTTTATCGTTTAGAATTATTCTGCTATCATTTGTAGGGTCTATAGAAGAAAACTTTACGGGTGTTTTTTCGGTATTGGTAACTTCTCTTCTATCATGCGTAGCAATACTCTTTTCTAGTACCCTTTCTTTAAGCGTGTTCCACTCATCACATGAAGAACATTTCCCAGCCCACTGAGAATATTCGTTTCCGCAATTTGTACAGTAAAATATTGTTCTTGCCTTAGCCATGTGTTTCAAACTTAAAGAGCCAATTTAGGATTTTGCGGGGAATATGTAAAAAAAAAGCAACTCTAAAAGAGCTGCTTTCATAATGCGTTATAATCTTAAGTTCTATCTAAAAAAGGAAACCGTCCCCTGAAACTTATTTTCTAAATATAGTAACTGTTCCCTCCACAGGATCAACATTCTCGCTAGCGGTAATCGTATAGAAATAGACACCGTCTTCTAATTCATTTCCGGTAGTGGTCTTCCCGTACCATGGATTATTATTTGAATAATCAGGATTCTCATAAACTAGATTACCCCATCTATTAAAGATTCTAACTTGAACACTTTCTAATCTGTCTATCCCTTCAATGTACCAAGCCTCGTTTAGCCCACCACTGAATTCACCACCCGTTCCACCATCTCCATTTGGTGTAATCACATTAGAAGCCTGTATAAAACAAGGGATTAACTGTAAGTAAACCTCGTTTTGTGCTGTTCCACAGTAATTATTAGCCGTGAATGTAAGTGTAGCCGCATCTGCAGGAGGAGGAATTTGATCAGCCCCTACTTGAATACTCGCTTCTGAAGAAGAGAGTGTTTCTGTGACAAGAGCTCCATCAGCATCCTCATATTCTAACTCCCAGGTAACTGCGGCAATGAAAGGTGTTTCGCCAGTCCAAATTGGAGCTATTGTCTGTAAATCTCCCGCACAGTAGAAAAGAGTATCCGTTAAATAAACTACACCAGGAGAGTTACTCGTGTTTATAAAAGCAGAAGCTTCAGCAGTTCCACATTCATTACTAACGGTTACAGAATAATCATTAGCTGAAGAAACCTGAATAGAAGGGGTGTCTTCACCAGTAGACCACTCAAAAACCCATGAAGGGTCTCCTTGTCCAGAAGGACTTAGTATAGAGGTCGCTCCATCACAAAGAACATCGTTAAACAGGATGGCTGTAGGAGTAGGAACTATAATTATCTCTCCTTGATCTTGGCTATTTCCACAAACATTTTCAATCTCTATAATATAATTAATACTACTAGAGGTTTCTGCTGTTGGACTGTTCCCAAGACTATTTGGAATCCACGTGTATGTGGCATCATCAATAACATCACTTGGGCCATAAATAGGTTCTATTAAGACGCTCTCATTATCACATGATTCATAGTCAAGAGCCTCTACTGTTGGGGTAACAGAGAAAGTCAAAGAAACTTCTTCTAATCGGTCACACACGCCTGAAGTAAATGTTAAGTCATAAGTCCCTACAAACCCTAAAGGAGCAGTAAATACATTGTCGTCATTTACTGGGTTGAAAACATCGGTATATTCTAATGTATACCCTTCTCCACCAGCAGGCACATCTACCTCCCATGTTCCCGGTAAAGCATTATATCCACAGTCAGCTTGTTGTGTGAAAAAAGGAAGTCCATCACTCGTTAGTTCATCACCTAAATTTGTATCGAATACCACATCATCGTCTTCATTTAGAATCTGAACACTGATATCTGAATCATCTAATCCTTCAGTAAAATAATACTCTATTATTTGTCCATGAAAAGGAATAAAACCATCAATAGCAAAACCACTATTATTAGCGATATTAAAATTGAGAGGACCGGTCCCATCTACATACACCTCAATATTCGCTCCTTCCCAAGAGTCGGCACCACTGTCAAACATGTACAATGCATATAAGCAAGAGTTTGGATTAGCCCAAGCTCCTGACCATGAGATTGCGTCAACATCATCACATAAAGCTACAAAGTCGGTATTAGGGACAGTAACAACCTCTTCCGATATTGGAATAATAACAGAACCTAAACACCCTGTTTCGTTAACTGCTGAAATCTGGTATTCTCCGGGAGTTGCTGTAATGAGAGGGTTACTTAAATCATCAGAAAGAATTTCTCCATTATTATTGAACACTTCCCACGCGAACTCGCTATACAACTCTGGATTTTGAAGTTCTAACTCTGTTGTCTCACCTTCACATAGGAAATAGTCCTCAACTACCACGGTAGGGTTAAAGCCTGGGATTTGGTAAACACTAATAGGGCCATATTCAGTTTGACATCCTTCTAGAATTCCAATTAATGAATACGTACCAGCGGTTAGAGTGTTCGTTTGACCGTTGGTGTTATTACTCCATACATAATCATCGAATCCGTCAGAGGCAGTTAAATCTGCTCCAGGTTGACCTCCACAATAAGGAATAACATCATCAAGATATCCTAATCCAGTTACGGTCAATTCGGGTAGGGTTATGTCTTGAACTACAATATTATATATAACCACTGACTGCGCAGCCGGAGAGCCATTATCTGTAGCTGTAAAAACTAATGTGTGTTCTCCTACATTGCCAGGACCACCCTCAAAATAACCAGTCATAAAACCGTCTCCGCTAGAAGTCATAACCCATCCTTCTCCTTCAGAGTCGTCTACCTCGATAGTTACTGTCTGTCCAGGTTCCGGTCCTAGAAATGACAAATCGAATTCATAAGTATCGTTTTGACAAATAAAGAGAGTATCACAGGCGTCACTGTTTCCTGCTATAGGAGGTAAGTTGTCTTCGGTGGAGCAGATGTTAAAAACAAAAGATTTATCATCTAACCAATCTATTCCATCAACAGCACCAAAAGGGCCATCATAATCGTTCGAGTCATCTAAAAATCTACCGAATTGAATAAAATTCACTCCGTCATTTCTGTTGGCTCCAACAGTTCCGGCAGCATCCCCACCAAAACCATTGTTTCCACCGTTCCAATCACCTGCGGCCCATTGCATATCTTGATAAAACAGTCCTACATTATTTCCAAGTCCAACTACATCATCAGATTGGTCAGTAATTACTATTTGAAAAGTGTTGTTTAAATCACCATGCTGGTTGTAATACCCAACATCCAAATAGGTGATATATGCAGCAGTTGGTGTAGTCCAGTAATAAACAGTTCCACATCCTGCACATTGTAAATCAATATCTGCCCAGTAACCAGCTATCATAGCGAAATCATCTGATGGGAAACCAGCAGGAACGAAGGAAGTATTGAAATTATCGAACGTAATATTTCCTTTCATGTTGATATAGAACTGATCATAGTTTATACCGAAATGACAGAATTCAAATTCTAAATCAAAAGGTCCCCAAGCTCCGTCTAATGAGTTTCCCGAATCAGGAGTGTTCTCATCTAGCTCTATAGCGTTATCTGGAATAGGCACAAAAGAATAGCAGTCTGTCGAGGTTATTCCACCCCCACCCCCACGAAGCATCCTTTTACTAATGTAAGGTTTAGCTTGAGCCTCTTTTTGAAGGTGGCTGGATTCTTTTTTAGGTAAATAACGCTCGTTAATATCTCTTTCTTGAGCGAACGAGCTCAAACAAACCGATAAGCAAACTAGTAATAATAGACGTTTCATTTTATAAGGTGGTGTAAGGGTTATTTTCTAAATATAGTAACTGTTCCTTCCACAGGATCAATATTCTCGCTAGCGGTAATCGTATAGAAATACACACCATCTTCTAATTCATTTCCGGTAGTGGTCTTCCCGTACCAAGGATTGTCATTTGAATAATCAGGATTCTCATAAACTAGATTACCCCATCTATTAAAAATTCTAACTTGAACATTTTGTAATCTGTCTATCCCTTCAATGAACCAAGCCTCATTTAACCCACCACTGAATTCACCACCCGTTCCACCATCTCCATTTGGTGTAATCACATTAGGTGCTTGTATAAAACATGGGATTAACTGTAAGTAAACCTCGTCTTGTGCTGTTCCACAGTAATTATTAGCCGTGAATGTAAGTGTAGCCGCATCTGCAGGAGGAGGAATCTGATCAGCCCCTACTTGAATACTCGCTTCTGAAGAAGAAAGTGTTTCTGTGACAAGAGCTCCATCAGCATCCTCGTATTCTAACTCCCAGGTAACTGCGGCAATGAAAGGTGTTTCGCCAGTCCAAATTGGAGCTATTGTCTGTAAATCTCCCGCACAGTAGAAAAGAGTATCCGTTAAGTAAACTACACCAGGAGAGTTACTCGTGTTTATAAAAGCAGAAGCTTCAGCAGTTCCACATTCATTACTAACGGTTACAGAATAATCATTAGCAGTAGAAACCTGGATAGAAGGAGTATCTTCACCAGTAGACCACTCAAAAATCCATGAAGGGTCTCCTTGCCCAGAGGGACTTAGTACAGAAGATTCTCCATTACAAAGAACATCGTTAAATAGGATAGCTGTAGGAGTAGGAACTATAATTATCTCTCCTTGATCCTGGCTATTTCCACAAACATTTTCAATCTCTATAATATAATTAATACTACTAGAGGTTTCTGCTGTTGAGCTGTTCCCAAGACTATTTGGAATCCACGTGTATGTGGCATCATCAATAACATCACTTGGGCCATAAATTGGCTCTATTAAGACGCTCTCATTATCACATGATTCATAGTCAAGAGCCTCTACTGTTGGGGTAACAGAGAAAGTCAAAGAAACTTCTTCTAATCGGTCACACACGTCTGAAGTAAATGTTAAGTCATAAGTCCCTACAAACCCTAAAGGAGCAGTAAATACATTGTTGTCATTTACTGGGTTGAAAACATCGGTATATTCGAATATATACCCTTCTCCACCAGCAGGCACATCTACCTCCCATGTTCCCGGTAAAGCATTATATCCACAGTCAGCCTGTTGCGTGAAAAAAGGAAGTCCATTATCTATAAGAAGGTCTCCTTCATCTGTATCGAAAACAATAACACTATTGGTATTATAAATTTGAACTCTGATATCATCATCATCTAATCCAGAGGTAAAAAAGTACTCAATTAGCTGCCCATGAAATACATTAAAGCCATTTGGAGAAAAACCAGCAGTCCCACCAATATTATAATTAAAAGGTCCTGTTCCGTCAACGTATACTTCAACGTTAGCACCCTCCCAAGAATCTCCCTCTGAATCAAAAAGATATATAGGATAAACACATGTATTAGGGTCTGCCCATGCTCCGGTCCATTCTATAAGATCATCCTCATCACACTGGGGGACGAAGTTAATGTTAGGTACGTATACCACCTCTTCATTAATTTGTATTATTCTAGTCCCAGGGCATTCCCCTTCGTCTGTGACCGTCACTTGGTATAACCCTGGCCCAACCTCTATAGTTGCTTGTTCGGTGTCTTCAGAAACAATGTTTCCGTTTCCATCTACTACTGCCCAGGCTATACTTGTATAATTTTCAGCATCATCTAGTGTAATTTCAGTAGTCTCATTTTCACACAAGAATAAAGACTCCGCTGTTACTCCTGGGTTAAACACAGGGATTTCAAAAACAGTTACGGGACCAGCCTCTGTATCACAACCCTCTATAAAGGCTGTAAGCGTATATATTCCTTGGTTAAAATTAGAAGTTTGTAAAGGCAACTCATTACTCCATAAATAACTATCGAACCCATCAGTTCCTGAAAGCGTTACACCGTCTTGGCCTTGGCAGTATGACACAGAATTAACGATGTCTCCTTCGAAAAATATATCTAAATCTGGAACTACTATATCCAAGACCTCTACTACATAAGTAACAGTAGTAGATAGCGGAGGTGTTCCATTATCAGTAGCGGTGAATGAAATATCATAAAACCCTGGAGTAGTATCAGAGTTCAGTATTGCGGTAACTGTAGCTGTAGAGCCCCCAGTAGTATTAATACTAATGTCTGGAAAACCACCATCCTCAAAAGTTACCTCCATAGTTTGATTATTTTCAGGAGCTAAGAACGTCAACTCTATTATTTCTGTGTCATTAGCACATAGAACCAACGTGTCTCCACAACTTCCGCCAGCATCTCCCAATACTATAGGAGGTAGGTTTTCATTAGCAGAGATATTCGCGTTAAATGTAATTGTCTGGTCATCTAACCAGCTCACACCATCAGTAGTACCAAAAGGACCATCATAATCATCTCCTTCTTGGTCGAATTCACCAAAAGAAATAAAATCACTATTATTTCCAGCACTTGCTCCCACATTAGCAGGCGAACCACCAAAACCGTTAGTTCCTTGAGAAGCCGAACCAGTAGTCCATTGCATATCTAAATAACAGAATTGAGCAGTGTTACCAGCAGTCAATACCTCTGAACCTTCTGGAGTGAAAATTACCTGAAATGAGTTAACCTTATCGTTTTGCTCGTTGAAATAGCCAACTGCGACCCAGTTAACAAAAACAGCGTCATCTGTTATTTTATAGTATAAATCACCACAAGCCCCACAACCGAAATCAACATCTGCCCAAAAAGGAGCTAACATGACATCGTTGTTAGGAAAACCAGATGGGGTAAACGTACCGTTGCCCCCATCAAAAGTCACATTACCGTTAGTGTTGATCCACATGCTATTGTACGCAGTACCATAAAGCTCAAAATCAAAAGGGAAACCAATATTGTTAGTACTTCCATCATCAGTTCCTTGAGCACCGAAATTAGCTAGAGTATAAGTATCATCCGGCTCTATCCAGCAGTCACACTCTCCTGCCCGCTCACCTGCCACTGAAGGCTGAACTGTTACGTGGTCAGAAATCCCTTCATTAGGATTAGCGATAGTATAACTTCCATTTAAAAGTTCTCCAGAGTTTTTAAGCGTTCTGTACTCTTCAGAGTCTATTTGAACTTCTTGAGCTATGCCTAAACTTAAGGCGAACAGAAGGGAAATGGTTATAAGTATTGATTTCATGGGTAAGTATTAAATAGGTTTAATTGCTCTTGCAATTTTTTGGTTATCAAATATAATAAGGTTTAGCGTTGCAAAACCACTTTGCCACGCTCAGAATAAGTTTTACCTGATTCTGATTTATAATTTACTACGTATATATAAGGTCCTTCCGGAGCTAGGTTTTGGTTGACGTCTAATCCATTCCAGCTTTTAAGGTCATCATTAGACTTAAAAACCAAGGTTCCTTCTGCATTAAATATAAAGATCTCATACCAGAGTATGTTCTCTGACTTTTCAATATCTATGTCGAACACATCATTATACCCAGAAGAGGACTGTGGGGTAAATGTGTTAGGGATGAATAAGATCGGTTCCAAGGTGACCATCTCACTGTGAAACAGAGTATTCACCAACACATTTTTTTCGTTATACACACGAGCCATAATGGTAAACTCTCCTGCAGCGGTAAACTCATGATTAAATGAACTTTCCTCAGATGTGAGCACATCGTTTACATACCAAGTTATTAGTTGTGAAGCAGAACTCTGGTCTAACTGGTAAGAGAAGACGCTCTTTTTAGCGTCTAGTTGAATACTCGAGATTTTAGTAGCTATTACTGCAGCAAGAACGATTGTATTAGCGCCAGCATCTATATCTCTATTGTACTCTGAAGACTCTTGATGATTTAGTTCGTCATTTGATTGATTAGAATCAACCGGTAAACCGTGTTCTAACTCTCCAAGAATTACTTCTGGTACATCTTCACTAATTTCTTCAGGGCTCTCTAGTGCTTGAATAGTTGGAGGAATAACTTTTCTCTTTTCTAGGCTAGTTTTTTCTTCTTTAACTACACTAATTCCTGTTTTGTTCTCTTGGGTATTAGCAGTCTCGGACAGTGTGCTTTCTTCTAAAGGAATAGATGCTTCTTCATGAGTAACCACTACGCTCTGAACCGTTTCTTTAGAATCATCACCAGTTAGTGTTAACACAGTTACTGCTACCACCGATATAAGTATGGCTACAGCAGCGACCTTCCCTAGAATAGAAGTAAAGAGCCCGCTAGATGTGGCTGAGCTAGAGAGCTGAGAGGACACTTCTGCCCATGCACCAGAAGGAACGTTAGAGGTAGCATTCTCAAACTTTTCTTTTATGCTATGTTCGAAGTTCTGATTACTCATTTTCCTGAATCAGTTTTTGTAATCTAATCTTAGCTTTTCTATATTGAGTTTTGGAAGTGCTTTCTGAAATTTCCAGTTTGTCTGCTATTTCTTTATGAGAATACCCTTCTACAGCATACATATTAAACACTGTTCTGTATCCAGTAGGAAGTGATGAGATTAACATTGTGAGTTCTTGAAAACCCATTTGGCTTAACGCATCAGCACTAGACGTTTCTTCATCATGATCTTCAATGTTTTCATTGAAACTGAACTTTTTATCTTTTCTTAATATGGTGAGAGAATTATTTACCATCACTGTTCGAATCCAACCACCTAATGACCCAGAGCCTGAGAACTTCTTTAAGTTAGAGAACACTTTAATAAAACCTTCCTGAAGCATGTCTAGTGCTTGGTCGTCTCTATTAGCATATCTATTACATATTGTCATCATCTGAGGAGCATATAAGTCGAACAGTCTTTTCTGCGCTTTTTTATTTCCACGCAAACACTTTTTTACAAGTTCCTGTTCTTCCATTCGTCACTGGGTACTAGATGAAGGTTTATTCTAGAAAGTTGCCCAAGGTGCAAATTTTTTTTTGAAACTTTAAAAAGAATGCAGGTTGTTATTTTTTTATGGCGCGCTAGTGACAGACTTACAGTATCTTTGCTACGCATGAAAAACATTAGGAATTTTTGTATAATAGCTCACATTGACCACGGGAAAAGCACCTTGGCTGACAGGTTATTACAGACTACAGGTACTATTTCAGACAGAGATCTTCAGGAGCAAACTCTCGATGATATGGATATAGAGAGAGAAAGAGGGATTACGATTAAAAGTCACGCTATTCAAATGCCTTATAAATTTGAAGGAGAGGATTATATATTAAACTTGATAGATACTCCGGGACATGTTGATTTTTCTTATGAGGTTTCTCGTTCTATAGCAGCCTGTGAAGGGGCGTTATTAATAGTAGATGCTACTCAAGGAATAGAAGCTCAAACCATTTCTAATTTATACCTAGCCCTTGAGCATGATTTAGAGATTATTCCAGTTTTAAATAAAATGGATCTAGCCAGTGCTGATCCAGAAGGAGTAACCGATCAGATAGTTGATTTAATAGGTGGAAGTCCAGACGATATTATTCCTGCTAGTGGTAAAACCGGAATGGGAGTAGAAGCGATTTTAAAAGCGGTTATCGATAGAGTACCGGCTCCTAAAGGTGACCCAAAAGCGCCTCTTCAAGCCATGATCTTCGATTCTGTATTTAATTCTTTTAGAGGAATTATAGCCTATGTAAGAATCTTAAACGGGACCATCAATAAAAGAGACATTATTCAATTCGTGAACACGAAGTCTGATTATATCGCTGATGAAATAGGTATCCTCGGATTAGAAATGCAGCCTAGGAAACAGTTAAGCGCAGGAGATGTGGGATACATTATTTCCGGAATAAAAATAGCCAAAGAGGTAAAAGTAGGTGATACTGTAACCCTTAAAGAAAATCCTTGTCAGGATGTCGTTCAGGGTTTTGAAGATGTAAAACCTATGGTTTTTGCAGGAATTTATCCTGTAGACACTGATGAGTATGAAGAGTTAAGGTTTTCTTTAGAGAAACTTCAGTTAAACGATGCTTCTTTAGTTTATGAGCCAGAGTCTTCTATGGCACTAGGTTTTGGGTTTAGATGTGGGTTCTTAGGAATGCTTCACATGGAGATTATACAGGAAAGGTTAGAACGTGAGTTCAACATGACTGTAATCACCACTGTGCCTAACGTTAGTTATAAAGCATACATGAAAAAAGGGGAGATGATAGAGCTTCATAACCCGAGTGATATGCCTGACTTAAGTAGAATAGATTATTTAGAAGAGCCATACATAAGCGCACAGATAATTACTAAGAGTGAGTATGTGGGTGCTATTATGAGTTTAGCTATAGAAAAGAGAGGAGAGATAAAGAACCAAGTGTATTTAACTGCAGACAGGGTAGAATTATCTTTTGATATGCCATTAGGAGAAATCGTATTTGACTTTTATGATAAATTAAAGTCTGTTTCTAGAGGGTATGCCTCATTTGACTATCAGAGAACAGGGTTCAGAGTATCTAAATTGGTGAAACTGGATATTCTGTTAAACGGAGATCCGGTAGATGCTCTGTCAGCGCTAATCCATTCTGACAATGCTCATAACCTAGGAAAGAGAATATGTAAAAAACTGAAGGAGCTAATTCCACGTCAGCAGTTCATGATAGCTCTACAGGCGGCCATAGGAGCAAAGATTATATCTAGAGAGACTATTTCTGCAGTGAGGAAAGATGTAACGGCTAAGTGTTATGGTGGTGATATCTCTAGAAAAAGAAAATTACTAGAAAAGCAGAAGAAAGGAAAGAAACGTATGCGTCAGGTAGGAAATGTAGAAGTTCCTCAGGCAGCGTTTTTAGCAGTTCTTAAACTTGATGACTAGTACTTAATAAAGGATTTATAGTATAAAGGCCTGTTGCGTTGCAATGGGCTTTTTCTTTAGGGCTATTTCTACCGAGTTGTTCTTAGTTACCAAAACAACAACTTAGCACTTCGCGACTTTAATGAAAGGGGCTCATGTAGAACTCATTAAACCTTTCTAAAGGTAGGGGTGAGGGTTTCTGGTTTGTATTATATTCACCACTCTGAGGATAGGCAAGGTGAACTATATATTCATAAGCGCAACAGACATGAGCAGTAAAACAATTTTCGTAGAATTATTTATAGTGAGAGCTATGAGCTGCTTTCTATTAGTTGTTGGTTTAAGCTCTACCGTTTCTAGTCAAACGACTTCATTTTCGCTTGGCTTAAGCCAGAGGACAGAAAGATCTACATACCAGAATGATGAGTTTGTTAAGAATAAGAACAATTATCTTTTTGTGGGAGTAGAAAGGGAAAAAGAGAATCATTCGTGGAGTTTTGGCTTTAGCTTTTACCAAGCAGAAATAGCCATAGATTCTTATAGTTCCAGAAGTAATAGGAATAGCAGTAGTGGTGGGTCTTCGTATTATAGCAGTAAGGTTTTTTCGAAGGCAAATGTATCTTATGCTTTTCTTGGCGCTAAAATCCAAAGAGTAAACGCATTAATGGAAAGAAAGAGATTTACCCTCAACTTGGGATGTTTTTTCCATTTAGAGAAGCTTGTGAGTGAGGAAGAGGCCAACCATTCTCAATACAACTCTAGCTACAGTGAAGTTACGTATCCAGGCTTCGAGTCTGAAACGACTACTATTGAGCCTACAACATACGATGAGTTTGATGCAGTTCTGCTTAAAAATGTGTTTTGGTCTTTTGGCGCAATAGTCGCTCCAAAATTTACCCGAAAGAATTACTTCATCTCACCCTATTTTTCTATCGGAATTCATCCTAAATGGAGAGCTCACGACAACATGGCCTACCGGTCCTATCATGGAACAAGTGCTAATAGAGGTCCTTATACAAATAATGATGTCTCTGAAAGGCGAAATATTTATGTCTTTCAAGAGATTGGAATAACAGTCGGACGCTCGAATAAGAAGAAATAGATTAATTCTTGAAGACCACGTTCCCTGCCTTATTCTTATTAGCCAATTGGCCACAAGCAGCATCTATGTCTTTCCCTCTAGAGCGTCTTACATGAACGATTAGATTACACTTCTCTTCTAGGAATTTAGCGAAGGCATCTACTTTTTTAGGGTCTGCTTGTTCGAATATACCGTCATCTATAGGATTGTACTCTATGATGTTAATTTTGCAAGGCACACACTTAGCGAACTCTGCTAATTCTTTAGCATCTTCTATAGTGTCATTAAAGTCTTTGAAAATAATATACTCAAACGTCACTCTGGTTCCAGTACGTTCATGGAAATACTCCAAAGCCTCTTTGAGAGTTGCTAGATTATTGGTGTCGTTGATATCCATAATCTCTGTCCTCTTGGCATCATTAGCAGCATGAAGGGAAAGGGCTAGATTAAACTTAACCTTGTCATCTCCTAGTTTTTTTATCATTTTAGCTATACCCGCAGTAGAGATCGTAATTCTTTTAGGGGAAATTCCTAAACCTTCTGGAGAAGTAATGTGTTCTATAGATTTAAGCACATTCGCATAATTTAGCAATGGTTCCCCCATTCCCATATAAACGATGTTACTCAGATTGATGTCATATCTGGTAGAAGCTTGGTTTTTAAGGTAAACTACCTGATCATAAATCTCGCCAGGTAATAGATTACGAAGGAGTTTTAAACGACCAGTAGCACAGAATTTACACGCTAAACTACACCCAGCTTGTGAAGAGATACAAGCAGTCATTCTGCTAGAAGTAGGTATAAGTACTCCTTCTACAGTTTGCTTTACAGGAGTGTTAAATGCTGCTTTTACCGTGCCGTCTTCACTAACCTGCTCATCAGCGACAGTCAAAAAAGAGAAGTCAAAACTTTCTTTTAACCCATCCTTAATAGCATTAGGAACATTAGGCATTTGGTCATAAGAGGTCACAGACTTTTTCCATAACCAGTCATAGATCTGCTGGGCCCTGAACTTAGGGAACTTGTTTTCCAAGATCCAGTCTAGAAGCTCTTGGAATGAAATATTTCGAATATCAGATTTTTTTCCTGCCATGGTATTGCACCGCAAAGATAGGTGAAGATTAGGACGCGCAGAATTAGCGCAGACATAAAGAGATGCTTAGGCGTCTTTTTTGAATATAAAGCGATAGGTAATCACCTCATCTAGGTTGATGTCATCTTTCTGCAATTGAATTTTATTCAATTTGTTTTTGACATACTCTACTAAGTTAGGGTTTTCTGATTTTATATCTAAAATATTAGCTTTTCCGTCTAAACCAATTTTAAAACTCACCTCCACTGCACCATGAAGTGCTTCAGTAGATGTTTCTGTATTACTTGTTTTTTGAGGATTGTTTTCTGTGTCGCATTTCAAAATACTACATACCACACCAGCAGAACCTATAAAAATAGAAGCTGTAAGCCATAGTACTGAAAGTATTTTTTTTAAATGTGAGGAGTTCGACATACAGGCAAGACGATTAGTCGGATATAAAGTTACAGTATTCTGTGTCAGCGGATAAAAAATTAACACAATTATTTTCAATAAATATCAACTTAACGCAAGCTTAAAGAGGTCTGACCTATTTTATGCTCTTGTTCATATATGTAAATAGTGTAGTCTCCTTTAGCCATAGACCCTGGGTTAGGAATATTATAGAACACACAAACATCCATTTCTTCATTTGAATAATTAACTACTCTTCTTATACTGTATGGCCCGAGTTCTCCATCAAATATTCTACTTGCTTCGCTGCCATTGGGGTTTAATATAGTTCCGTCTGGAGCCTGAATTCTTAAGTACAAAAACTTATCTTCTGATGGACTGATGAGGTTTTTCCTAAGACTAAAGCATGTTTTTATTAATTCAGTTTTTGATGCTCTGTCTGTTTCTACTTGTTTTCCAGAACTTTTTAATCTTACTGCTCTGGAAGTGATATCTCCTGCTGCTAGGATGGCGCCAACCTCCAATTTACCTTCTAATTGTTCTTTTTCAGAGTTAAGAGCGTTCCTTTTGTCCCTCTCGTTTCCGAGGTCAGTCCTAAGACCCGATATTTCTTCAGCTTGAGCTCTGCTTAGAACGTTGAGAGAATCTATTTGGTAAACATAACCCTTCATAATTCCACGAAGAGTTTCGGCCTCTTTTTTAACTTTATATAGATCGTATTTTGTGTTTTTTACTCTTTTTAGAAGTGTTTCTATTTGCTCTTTTTGAGCGAACATCTCGGCACTTAACTGCTCATTATCAGTCCTGAGAGTGTCATAACTAAATTTCATTTTTTCGAGCTCTAATTGAACTCTTGCTCTATCGGTGGTTAGGCCGTCTACTTCTGTAGTTTTCTCTATAATTTCGGTTTGTTTGGAGGATACTTTGTACCCTAAGTATGCGCAAAGCAATCCAAGTAAAACGATAAGGCCGATGTAAACTTTATTATTCATAGGTAAAGAGTTTTATGTATCAAAATTAGACTTTTATAGAAGTTAAAAATCGTCATCATCTTCATCTTCTGACGGAGTATTGTTAATGATTTCCTGAGGTGTCTTGTCTTTCTCAGTTGGTGCGTCTTGTTTTTCTTTAGGCGTGTCATTCCATTCTATAGTAACGCTCGATTTTTGCTCTTGTTGTGGAGAAATAGAATCATTGGTGGCTGATACTGTGTTGTTAGAAAACTCATCCTTAATTAGAGATTTTATTTTGACTTTCTCTTCTTGTCTACTTTCTTGTCTCTGCTCTTTAATCGCTAGTTTGTCGTAGCCAAATTCCGGGTTGGTCGTGGTTCCGTCCATGGAAATAAAGATGTACTTAGAGAGTCCTTTTTCATCTTCTGCTAATCCTTCTCGTTTAGACAAGTCTGCTAGATCAAAGCCTATGGAATAGGCTATCTGGTTATTAAACTTATGGGAACCTTCTGCCTTAATATTGAGCACATCAGAATAAATGGTCATCTTAGGAATGTGAACCGTTTCATTCTTTATTATTATGGTATTGCTCAATTCAGAGAACCTTACATGATTAAGTTTTTTGGATAGGGAGTTGACATTAGTTATAGCTGAAACTAGTTTTTTTTCTACTAGAAAGTCACCCATTTCTATGAGAGAACTTTGACCTATTAGTTCTCCATTTTTTAACGCTAACTCGGCCTCTACTAGAATACTCTTTTGGTCTATTTTCATGTCTTCACTCATGGAAGCAGAAAAACTAAAGTCGCAGGCGGTGTTTCCTTTTAGGTGTTTGTCTGTAATAAAGCCTTGCCCAAAATTCTCGAAGCTCGCGAACAGCTGAGTGATATTTATGTCTTTAAGAGTACCCATACTTTCCACTAAGAAACCTCCATTTTTTTTCTGGGTAAAAGTCAGTGAGGTGTTAAAAGACCCCTCAGAAGTTTTCATGTCAAGCGGAGAGATTTTTAGCTTTTTGTTATTGAGATAAACCTTAGTGTTAATATCTGATGCGAGGAACGCTCTAAAAACCAGTTGGTCTATGTTTGTGTTTAAAGAAAGCTCAACATCACTAGGCAAGCTGAAATTATAGGTTCCTTCAGATTCAGGGTCACTACTCAGAAGGGAGTTTAAATCAAGGTAGGCGCATGTTAAATTTGCATTTACAGCGAGTTTTTGCTCTTTCACTAGCATGTAGGACACTAAATCATTAAACTCTCCAGTGAACTTAAAATCGTTCTGGTCTACCTTGGCGGTGAGATTAGGAACATATGCGTTTCCTTCCTTAAGGTTAAGGCTTCCGTTAATTTCAGTTATAATATGTGGGTTCCTATGGAGTTTAATGCTCGCCTGAGAAATTTGGCAGGTTCCAGATACATCGGCTTTATTAATGCTCGCTGCCGAAGGCTTCCAAGACTCCCCAAAGTTCCCTTTGTAGATTAATGATATTTCCGCTAATCCACTCATGGATTCTATTTCGGTTAAATTAAAAAACGCGGAAAAAGCATCCAACTGAATCTTTCCATCAATAGATCCATTGATGAACGGGTTACTAAGCCTGCTAATTTTTCCTGAAGCGGTAAAATCACCAGAACCGAGCGTACAAGAGAGATTGTCAAATAAGAGTAAATCCTCCCTTCCTGCTGCTACTTTATAGGTTCCAGAGGTAGAGATGTTTTTTAGTTCTATACCAGAGGAAGAGTTGGTGATGTTCCCGTTGGACAGTTTGAACGAGGCGTTAACAGCGGGAGATTTCTCAGAAGAGACCATTCCAGTAATGGCTATAACGCTTTGAAATTCCCCTCTAGATTGAAAAGAAGAAAGTTTCTGCTGAATGAAGGAGGGGAGATTTTTTATTACTGCTGATAAATCTGCTTTTTTACTCTTGGCTATTAGATCTAGTTTTGACTCATACTCATCTATATCGATCGTTCCATTGATGTTTAAAGGAAGCTCATTAATACTTAAGTCACACTCCTTAAACGTGTATAAATCGTCCTTTAAATCGATTTCTATGTTTACCGTTCCCGAAACTAGTTTTTTGTTTAAATAGCTTTTTCCGTCTACTTTTAAATGGCGCACATCGCTAATTAGGTCTCCGCTTAAAAGGACAAATTGAGAACCGACATCTCCATTTATTTGACTGTTTTTGGCCAAAACCTCAAGCTCCACTTTGGACTGCTTATCATTTAGAGTGATGAAAGTGTTTTTTAAATTGGCCGCACTCAGATTTATACTAAACTCTTCAGCGTCACCCTCAGACTCTTTCCAGAAGTGATAATTATCCTCCCCAGAGGCCGTTTTTTTTAAGTGAATAGCTGAGTTTTCTATAGTAACTTCTTTTACCTCGTAGCGCCCAGATATAAAGTCAGAAATACTAAAGTTTAAATAGACATTCTCTGCATAAATCAAGGTATCCTTCTCTTGGAAAGTTTCCTGAATCATTACATCAGTAAATTGAAGAGAGGCAGAAGGAAACTGACTCCAAAGGGTTAGACTTACCTCTTTAACCTTGATATCTGTTTTCAGCTGTTTAGAGATTTCTTTTACAGCATAATTCTTGATTTCCTCTTCAAATAAGGTTACAATCAATATTCCTGCAAGTGACAATACGAATGTCACAGAAAGAATAATTAAGATGATTTTTTTAATAGCCTTCATTTAAGAGAACGGTACACATACCAAACCAAGAAAAGTAATTTAAAATTGTGTGTGTATTCTCTAAATAAGTCAGGCAGGCTAACAAACAGATGTTAGTTCATAGCGTCCTCTATCTCATCAGCTAAAAGAGGGATAGAACCCATTAAGTCTGTAAAACCATCTTTATGAATTACTATATCATTCTCTAGTCTAATTCCTAACCCTTCTTCTCTGATATAAATACCCGGCTCTACAGTAAACACATTGTTTTCTTGAACTGGTTTGTGATAGTGTCCGTAATCATGAACATCCAGACCTATATGATGGCTAGTTCCATGCATAAAGTATTTTTTATAAGCCGGCATGGCAGGGTTCTGCTTATCTATATCATGCTGGTCTATTAATCCTAATGACCTTAATTCAGACTGCATCATTAAACCTACTTCTTTATGATACTCATCTATTAGAATCCCAGGTCTTAAAATTCCCATAGCTCCTTTCATAACAGAGTGAACAGAATTATAAACCTCTTTTTGTCTTTGTGTGAATTTCCCGTTTACAGGAACACTTCTAGTAAGGTCTGATGCGTAGTTTCCGTATTCTGCTCCTACGTCCATTAATATTACATCCCCATCTTTACATTCTTGGTCGTTTTCTACATAATGGAGCACACACGCACTAGCCCCACTAGCTATAATGGGAGTGTAGGCGAAACCTCTAGATCCGTTTTTAAGAAACTCATGACTTAACTCAGCCTCTATTTCATACTCTAGAACCCCAGGCTTAATGAATTTTAAAATTCTCTCTACACCGCTTTTGGTGATATTACATGCGCGTTGCAATTGGTCAATCTCTTCTCTTTCCTTTACGCTTCTTAAATCATGCATAATAGGAGACAGACGCTTGTGCGGGTGACCGGGATAGTCATTTCTTAATTTCTTAATGAAACGAGCATCTCTCGTCTCCACCTCTACGTGAGCTCTAAGATGTTCATTCGTGTTTACATACACACTTTCACTCTGTGCCATGAGCGTGTTAAACACAGAATTAAACTGACTAAGCCACATTACTGTTTTTACACCAGAGACTTCGTAGGCTTGCTTTTTATTTAGCTTAGCCCCTTCCCAAATAGCGATTTCTTCATTCGTCTCTTTGACGAATAATATTTCTTTCCAAGCCTCACGTGAAGCATGAGGACAAACCAGTAGAATAGTTTCCTCTTGGTCTACTCCAGACATATAAAATAAGTCGGTGTTTTGTACTAAAGGCAGATGACCATCTGCATTAGTAGGAAGCACATCATTAGAATTAAAAACAGCTAAAGCATTCCTATCTAGGTGCTTTGATAGCTTAGCTCTATTTCTGATGTAAAGGTCTTTTGGGAGTTGAGTGTATTTCATGAGGCTGTTCTTACATAATTGCTACGCAAAGAAACAAATACATATGTAAAGCACGGCCATGAACCCGATTTAATAAATCAGGAATATAGACTTCTATAAATAAAACTTTGATTACTCGACTTTCATACCATTGGTGAAAAACCAGCCAAAACTAGTATCGAACCATGTTTGAAAGCTTATAAACCACTCTATAGCTTTTTTCATGAATTAATTATTAATCACACCTCAATTTAAGCGAAAGTAATAGTGATATTTGTAGCCCACCTTCTGACTTTATAAACGGAAGAAGTTAAAAACATCAAAAACACATTGCATGTCTGTTATAAATAGTAACGAGGCTCCTAAAGCGGTAGGGGCATACCCACACGCTAGAAAAGTAGGAAACCTCTTGTTTCTTTCAGGAGTAGGGCCTAGAACAGCTGGCTCTGACAAAAATGATTCGGGAGTCCCAGGATTAAAGTTGGACCATAATGGGAATCACCTGGAGTTTGATTTTGAAGCACAAGTGCACGCAGTCTTTGATAATGTAAAGAAAGTACTAGAATCTTCTGGTAGTAGTTGGGATAATTTGGTAGATGTTACGGTGTTTTTAGTGAACATGAAAAGAGACTTCCATACGTTCAATAGAATTTATGCCGAATATTTTAAAGACAACCAACCCTGCAGAACTACAGTAGAGATCAGCTCCCTTCCTACTCCAATAGCTATAGAGTTGAAATGTATGGCTACTATTTAAATAGAAGAAACGGTAATTGTGCAGAGTCATTTTAGAATAGGAGGTGGTGTGTACCCTGTGGATTATTAGTCATATTGCCAGAGACTACAAGAGGAAATCTAACCAAAGGAACCTACTTTGTCTTAGTTCAGGAAGGAGGGGTAATAACGAATAAAGCGGGTGTTATTCGATTAGCCACTAGAAGAATAGAATTTTAGAAAGGGAACCAAATAATTGGTTCCCTTTTTTGTTTTTGAGATTTATGTTCTATATTTAGAACTCCTTAATTAATTGAAAACCAAAATGAAAACTATCTTACTCGTTCTCCTAAATCTATCGTTTTATTTTTCTTGCCACGCCCAGTTAGGCGGCATAGTCGTTGAGGCTACTGCTATTAACCAATTAGTAGGTGCAGAAGATTTAAACGGATTTACTAGTTATCGAATATTTGCTCAAATGGATGATGTTAATTATGAGATTTTGAGTGTTAGTGGTACTTCGGAGTGTGATTTAAATATAGCAAGCAGCACCAGCTTTTTTAAGAGCCCTGCGGCTGGCTCGTCTGTAACCGGAGATGGACTTAATGAGGCTTTGTTTGGCATTTTCCCAGAGATTTGGTTTTCGTCATATGTAACCATTGGAAGCTCGTCATCGGGGTCATTAGGAATCCCTCTGGAAGAAGATACAACAGACGGAGCTTCTGATGGGAACATATATTCAGATAACATAAATCAAGCAATAACAATTGGCGATGGACTTGACGATTTTGCGAATCAAGGGGGTGATATAATGTTTAACAGCTTTAACGGAGGAGCATGGTTTACTCTATCGGGCGGATCTAATTCTATAGGCGTAGGGGTTAATAACTCTGTGTTATTAGGACAGTTCACAACTGATGGAGACTTCTCATACAGGATCAATGTGGGCGCACAATCTTTCGGAGATAATTTTGAATATAACCATTGTGACTCTGATGTCCCTGGTTTAACATATGCCTCTAACAGCTGCACAACATTTTCAGCATGTAACTTTAATCCAGATGCACTTGTGGATGATGGGTCGTGTATTTACCCAGGAGACTCCTGCAATGATTCCAATAGTCAAACAATTAATGATGTTTACACATCAGGCTGTAATTGTGAAGGAGAGTTGACCGGCTGTATGAATGTTATAGCGTGTAATTTTGAGCCAATGGCTGTTGTAGAAGACGGATCCTGTGAGTTACCAGGAGACTCCTGCAATGATTCCAATAGTCAAACAATTAATGATGTTTACACATCAGGCTGTAGTTGTGAAGGAGAGTTGACCGGCTGTATGAATGTTATAGCGTGTAATTTCGAGCCAATGGCTGTTGTAGAAGACGGGTCCTGTGAGTTACCGGGAGACTCATGTAATGATAATAACAATCAAACGATTAATGATACTTATACCTCTGCATGTGATTGTGAAGGGGAGTTGACTGGCTGTGTGAATGTTGTAGCGTGTAATTTTGAGCCAATGGCTATTGTTGATGACGGGTCTTGTTTGGTTATAGGAAGCTCTTGTGAAGAGGGAGGGGAGATTGATTCAAATTGTAACTGTTCATACAATCTAATGGGATTCGTAATATTAGATAATAATTTCAATGGTCTTCCTGATGAGTCAGTATATATTCCATTCCAAACAGTTACTCTCGAGCCGTTAGGTCTTCAAATAATCACAGATGACTTTGGGTTTTTTAACTTCGGCCTATTGGAGCCTGGGGAGTATACGCTTTCAGTAAATTACGCTTCTGAATGGACTGGCTACACCACCCCTTTATCTTATACTATAAACGCGCCACTAGCTGGTTCAACTCCATATTATTTCGGGGTAAGTAGTGAAGATATTCCCGACCCTTCTGGCTGCGTAGATTTTTACCAATGGGGAACAGGTGTGCCTTGCAATGATCAATTAGGTTACAACATTTGCTACAGAAACATGAGTCCTTATCCTATTAATGGAGTAATAGAAATAGAACTGGACCCATTACTATCATATAATTACTCTTCTCCTCCTGCAGAAAATATAGATGGTCAAGTAATCTCTTGGTCTTTTGAAGACTTAGGAAGCTGGGAAATGTATTTTGATGACATCATCGTAGACACACCTTCAGAATTGAATATCGGAGAGTTTATGACTAGCACAGCTAAAATGTATGCAGAAGTAGAAGGGGAACTGGTATTACTTTTCACAAAAGTAATCACCCAAGAAGTAACGTGTGCTTACGACCCGAATGATATAACAGGAATACCAGAAGGATATACAGATGACCATTTAGTCTTACCAGATACTAGAATGGAATATTTAATTAGATTCCAAAACACAGGGAATGCACCCGCAGGAACTGTAATGGTTGTAGACTCTTTGGATGAAGATATGGATATTAGCACTTTCCAATTAGTAGCCAATAGCCACAGTGTAATGACCACTATCGATGAAAACGGAAGAGTAGAATTCTTATTCGAAGACATCAACCTGCCAGACAGTATAGCAGATGAACCAGGGAGTCATGGAATGATATCCTTTAAAATAGACTTCAAAGACGATATAGAAATCGGAGAAGAAGTAAATCAGACAGGCTATATCTATTTCGATAATAACCCACCGGTAATAACGAATACTACTTGGCATACAGCTCATGAATGTGGAGGAGAGTCTACTTTCGAGTTATCGGCCACAGAAATATGTGTAGATGAAGAAGCCATTATGACCAGTATAAACCCATTAGTGGTAGACTATCAATGGAATATAGAAAGCACGCCAGCCAGTACGGTTTCCGAGTATAGCCAAGTCTTTACAGAAGAAGGAGAATACATCATTCAACTTATAGCTGAAAACCCATTATGTGATGAAAGCAGCATGCAAATGTTAAATGTATATGAGTTACCTGAATCTGAGATTACCGAAACAGGAGCTCTATTAACCGCATCAGAAGGAGCGTCATATCAGTGGTATTTAAACGGAGAAGAACTAGAAGGAGCTACAGAACAAACTCTGGAAGCTATGGCAGACGGGATGTATTCAGTAGAGGTCACTAATGAAAACGATTGTTCAACCACTTCTGAAGAAACGATGATAGTAAGTGTTTCGGAGCTCCGAGGACAAAAGATAAACCTTTATCCAAATCCTATGTTTACTAGTAGCACGCTGGAGTTTGGTAACGGAGAAAAGAAAACGGTAACCCTTCTAGATCTTCAAGGAAGAATTATAAGAGAATGGGTAGACATTGCAGACGAGTCTATAAAAATTGACAGGAAGGAATTAACAGCAGGGAATTACCTAATAAAAATTCAATTAACCGGATTCCAAAAATCGATTTCCTTGGTTGTAAAGTAGCTGGCGTTTAATTTATTATGTGAAAGTAGCCAATAGAAAAGGCTCCTTGTTTCTAGCAGTGTTTGGAAGCACCTATTATAAATCGGTTGAATTTTTGGCACAAGCTTTGAGTTCAACTCTAGCATGAAAGAAAAAGCCCTCATACTAACTGGCATTTTAATCGGAGCGTTGAGCTCAGTTTTTGGACTGGTTCCTATAGACATTGCAACGCACAGCAGCTTACCAGAAATAACTAACTCAGCGTTTAAGCCTGGAGAAAAACTCACTTATAAAGTTCACTACGGAATAATAGACGCTGGTGAAGCTGTACTAGAAATTAAAGACAGCCCTTACACGTTCGAAAACAGAAATGCTTACTACGCAGTAGGCACTGGTAAAAGTTTAGGGGCATTCGATATGTTTTTTAAAGTGAGAGATAAATATGAAACATACATAGATAAAAAAGGCATGTTCCCGTGGTACTTTAAAAGAAGAGTAGATGAAGGCGGGTATAAAATAAGCCAAGACTACACATTCGACCAAGGAGCAGGCGAGGTTTTCACGCAAAAAGAGGAAACGCATGAGGTTCCAATGGGGGTTCAAGATATGGTATCGGCTTTCTATTTTGCGAGAACATTCGACTTTTCTGATGTTCAAAAAGGAGATGTTTTTGAAATCCCAACATTCGTAGATGACGAATTATTTAACCTCAGAATTAAATTCCAGGGCAGAGAAACCATTAAGATTAGAAACGGAAAATTCAAGGCCATGAAGTTCGTTCCTGTAGTACAGGAGGGAAGAATCTGGAAAGATGAGAATGACCTGAATGTATGGATCTCTGATGATGACAATAAAATCCCACTTTTGGCTAAGACCAAGATCCTCTTCGGAAGTATAAAAATGGAGCTAACTGAATATTCAGGACTAGCGCATAAAATTTCTAAGGTGAGGTAATCCCTATCTTCTTAAATGATAAAAACCGCTCTATCTAGAGCGGTTTTGTGCGTGTTAATAACCTAGGGTTAAAACTAAATTTAAAGGCGCGGATTCTCTTTGGGCTTTGAAAAAGTAATCTATACCTTAGCCAAGGTAAATTCTAGCTTTTGGAACTTATAGAAATACCATTAAAGAAAGCACTCTTACCTCGGCTGACACAACGCCAATAGCGCGCGCAACTGTGAGCAATACATTCCTCCTAGATCCCAGAAAAAGAACCTTTTTCTCGGAAGCATGGAATGACTAATAAAACGAGGATTAGGGAAAAGCATGGGTAAAATAAATAGAATATACCACGCACTAAATAAACCCTGTTATACGTATAGTAAAAGTAAATTTGAAGAAGCTGAATGAAAAAAGTACAAATCCTGGCTCTAGTAGCTGCGTGTATAGTGGGCATAGCCGTATTGGTTTTAAATACGAGTAAGACTGTAGAAGAGACATCTGTAAGCAAAGAACCGGCAGCCACACAAACGGTGACATGTCAGCACATGGTGTGCAACATAGAAGCCTGTGACTATGAGGTAGAAGAAGGGATAATCCCGAACAACTCATTTCTAAGCACGATACTCCAGGGTTATGGAGTAGCATATAAAACGGTGATAAATTTAGTGGAGAAGTCCAAAGGAGTTTTTGATGTCACTAAAATTAGATCTAAGCAGCCTTACTACGTGCTGAAGAATAAGGAAAACCAAGAGGTAGATTATTTCATTTATAAGCAGAACACCACAGACTTTGTAGTTTTCGATATGGCTAAAAAGGGAACTACGGTGTATACTTATGAAAAGCCAGTAGTAATAAACGAAAAGTCTGGTTCAGGAGTAATCGTGAGTTCTCTGTATGAGGCGGTGGAAGAATCAGGAATGACCTCTTCTATGGCTATTGAACTAGCAGGTGTTTTTGCGTGGCAAATAGATTTTACTAGAGTTCAACCAGGGGACGAGTTCAAAGTTTTATATGAAGAAAGGATTTGTGAAGGAGAGTTGATAGGTACAGGAAACATTCAGTCTGCTATTCTAACGAACAGCGGAAAAGAGTTTCATGCATATTTATTTAATGGCGGATATTACGATGAAAACGGCAAGCCGTTAGAGAGCATGTTCTTAAAATCTCCAGTAGAGTTTAGTAGAATAAGCAGTAAGTTCAATAAAAGAAGAAGACACCCGATTAAAAAACGTATTATACCTCATTTAGGAACTGATTACGCAGCACCAAAAGGAACACCCATCATAGCTGTGGCAGACGGTGTAGTTACTAAATCCTCATACACCGGAGGAAACGGGAAATATGTGAAATTAAAGCATAGTTCTATCTATGAGACTCAATACTTGCACATGAGTAAAAGAGGCGTAAAAGTGGGTGAGCACGTGAAACAGGGGGAAGTTATAGGGTATGTAGGCAGCACAGGGTTAGCTACTGGCCCGCATGTCTGTTTTAGGTTCTGGAAAAACGGAGTTCAAGTAAATCACTTAAGACAAGACCTACCTGCAGCTGATCCGCTAGACGAAGCTACATTAAGCTTATTTCATGTGGAGCGTAAAGACCTAAGAATAAGACTAGATAAAACTATTTTTTCTCCAGAGCTCTAATAAGCTCTTTCGTCTATCCCCTCCATATAATTAATGAATGCTTTGTTCACTACTTTATTACCTCCAGGTGTAGGGTAGTCTCCGGTAAAGTACCAATCACCTAAATTTTCTGGACAAGCTTCATGTAATTTCTCTACTGTTTGATAAATAATTTTCACATTAGGGATAACATCGGCAGGCTTTAATAATTGAGATATCTTAGCACTAATCTGATCATCATTGAATGGAGCGTAGACTTCCTTTACATAGTTCTTCACTTGTTCTTTAGGAATTCCTTGCTGATCCTTACACTTCATGTAAATCGTTTGCAGAAGATCTTCTTTCCCTTGGTCTTTAAGTAAAGAAACAGCAGCCTGAAAGGCTATAAAGTCTCCGAGTTTCGCCATGTCTATTCCATAGCAGTCAGGATATCTAATTTGCGGAGCAGAACTGACTACTACTATTTCTTTAGGGTTAAGCCTGGCGAGCATTCTAAGAATACTTTTCTTCAGCGTAGTACCTCTAACTATAGAATCATCGATTACTACGAGGGTATCCTTGTTAGGAACGCATGTGCCGTATGTAATATCATAAACATGCTCTACAAGCTCATCTCTTCCATCATCTTGAGTAATGAAAGTTCTAAGCTTAGCGTCTTTTATGGCTAATTTTTCTACTCTAGGTTTAATTTCTAGAATATTCATTAAATCTGCATCAGAACTACCAGTAGGAAGTTCCTTTATCTTCTGCAGTTTAATTTCGTCTAGATAAGATTCTAACCCCTCTACCATCCCCAAAAACGATGTTTCAGCAGTATTAGGAATAAAAGAAAAAACCGAGTTTCGTAAATCGAAATCTATGGCCTCCAATATTTTAGGAACTACACGTCTACCTAAGTCCTTTCTTTCAGAATAAATATCTCTATCGCTTCCTCTAGAAAAATAGATGCGCTCAAAAGAGCAAGCCTTTCTCTCTAGTGGCTCTCTAACTTCTGAGATATTTACATCACCATTCTTTTTTATAATTATAGCATGGCCAGGAGGAAGCTCTTGTACTTTTTCGATACTTACGTTAAAAGCCGTTTGTATAGCCGGTCTTTCACTAGTAACTACCACTACTTCATCATCCTCATAGTAATAGGTAGGTCTGATTCCAGAAGGATCTCTAAGAACGAACGCATCTCCATGACCTAATAAACCTGCCATGGCATAACCTCCATCCCAGTCTGCAGCGGAGTGTTTCAATATGCGTTGAATATTAATATTCTGACTTATTTTTTCAGTTATTTGGTGGTTTTGATACCCTTGGCTTTTATAAAGCTTGAATAAAGCTTCATTTTCTTCATCTAGAAAATGACCAATTTTCTCCATTACAGTAATGGTATCCGTTTTTTCCTTCGGGTGTTGACCTAGTTCAGTTAATATTTCAAATAACTCATCTACATTGGTTAAGTTGAAATTTCCTGCTACTACTAGGTTCCGAGTCTTCCAGTTGTTTTGTCTAAGAAAAGGATGACAGTTTTCTATGCTATTTTTCCCAAAAGTACCGTAACGCAGATGCCCTAGGAAGAGCTCGCCAGTGAAACCGAAGTTTTCTTTAAGCCATTCAGAGTCTTTTAGTTCTTCAGAGGTTAAATCTTGAAATCGGGTATTTATTTTTTCGAAGACATCTTTTATAGGAGATTTCTCATTGCTACGTACCCTACTAATGTATCTCTGTCCAGGAGGAACGTCTAACTTAATGTTCGCTAAACCAGCACCATCTTGACCACGATTGTGCTGTTTTTCCATCAACAAATACATTTTATTTAGTCCGTAAAATGCTGTTCCGTATTTATCTCGGTAATACTGGAGAGGTTTTTTCAACCTTAAAAGTGCCAGACCGCACTCATGCTTTATAGCGTCACTCATTTGAGCCTATGGAATTAAAAAATGCAAACTTACTCTTTTTTGTAACTCGAATGTGATGGTTTCGTACCATCTCTAATTCTCTTCTTGGTTATAGTTTTAGCGGGATGTTCTCAGTGACATTCCTGTTGTATCTTTGTGGTAGAAGAAAATTTACAGAAATGAAAAAACTAATAAAAATTATTTTTATTGTTGGCGCACTCTTCTCTATAGAGGCTAATGCCCAGGAGCATAGCGTAGCTAGAGAATGGAACGAGCTTAATTTGTTTGGAATTAGAAACGACTTTGCGCGCCCTACCATTACTGCTAGAAATTTATGGCATGTTAGTGCGGGGATGTATGATGCATGGGCTGCTTATGATTTAATTAGTCAACCTTACTTTCTAGGAAATGCTGTAGGAGGAAATTTCATTCCCTTTAATGGAGTCGTTATTCCTGGAACTCCTGAAGAGATTCAAGCAGTTAGAGAAGAAGCGGTCTCGTATGCGGCTTATAGAATATTGTCTCATAGATACGGAAACTTACCTAGCACAAATGAAATAGCTGTATTAGATGCTTTCGATCAGTATATGAATGAACTAGGGTATGCGACAGATGTTAGTTCGGTCGATTATGAAAACGATGGACCAGCTGCTTTAGGAAATTATATAGCTACAGAGATTATTGCTTTTGGTTTTCAAGATGGTTCTTTTGAAGAAGACGGGTATGACAATCAGTATTATGAGTCTATCCATGATGGGCAAGATTATGATTTGGTCACCAGTTTTCCAGGTAACCCAGACATGCTAGACCCTAACCGGTGGCAGCCATTAACGCTGTTGGTGGCGATTGACCAGTTGGGGAATCCCCTGCCAATAAACACTCCAGATTTTTTAAGTCCAGAATGGGGGAATGTCGTTCCTTTCAGTCTTACAGACGATGACAAAACAACTTTTGCCAGAGATGAAAACTTCTATCAGGTATACTGTGACCCGGGGTCTCCAGCTTATATGGATAATGAAGGATTTGAAAATGGGATTACCGATGATTACAAATGGAATCATGCTATGGTAGCTGTTTGGTCTTCTCTTTTAGATCAAGACAATGGTATGATGATAGACGCCTCTCCTAATGGGATAGGAAATGTAGGAGAGTATCCAGAAACGAACAGCATTGAAGATTTATCGCAGTTCTATAATTATTTCGAGGGGTTAGACGGTTCTCAAGGTCACGACACCAACCCATCTACAGGTATGCCCTATGATTCACAGATGGTTCCTTTAGGAGATTATGGAAGAGTACTAGCCGAGTTTTGGGCCGATGGTCCAACCTCTGAAACTCCCCCAGGTCACTGGTACACAATTTTGAATTATGTAAGTGATCATCCAGAGGTAGAAAGAAAGTGGAACGGACAAGGGGCAGAATTAGATGCGCTTCAATGGGATGTGAAAACTTATTTTGCCCTTGGTGGCGCGATGCACGATTGCGCGATAGCTGCTTGGAGTATAAAAGGATGGTATGATTACACCAGACCAATATCTGCTATTAGATACATGGGAGACCATGGGCAGAGTTCCGATTCTAGTTTGCCTAGTTATGACCCAGAAGGGTTGCCGTTAATTCCTGGGTATATGGAATTAGTGAATGAAGACGACCCTTTAGTAGGTGTAAGTCAAGAGCATTTGCATAAAATGAAAGTCTTGTCATGGAAAGGACCTGATTATTTAGACCATGTAAATATTTCTGGAAATATAATTGATGGAGTACAAGACAGCACTTTGGCAGGTGTTGATTGGATTTTAGCAGAGAATTGGTGGCCTTATCAAAGACCCACATTCGTTTCTCCTCCTTTTGCAGGATATGTTTCTGGGCACTCTACTTTCTCAAAGGCAGCTGCTGACTTATTAGGATTAATAACTGGAGATGAGTATTTCCCTGGTGGAATGGGTGTTTTCCCTTGTCCTCAAGATGACTTTTTGGTTTTTGAGACCGGACCGAGTGTAGATATGGAATTACAGTGGGCTACTTATAAAGATGCCTCTGATCAGTGTAGTCTTTCTAGAATATTTGGAGGGATTCACCCACCAGTAGATGATATTCCTGGAAGAAAAATAGGAACTAAGATTGGTGAAAGTGTTTATAACATGGTTACTGACTTAGCTAATCCGCTAGAACCTAGAGTTATTCTTAGTACTACCAATACAGAATTAATAAATGACACTTATGCAGGAACAGACTTAACCATTGAGGTTCAGTATAACCTACCTATGGACCAAGCATTTGAGCCTACGTTAACATTTACTGAAGATTTGAGTGGAACGTTAACCCTAGCGTCAGGAGTTTGGACTTCTTTTAATTCTTACATGTGGTCATTTAGCACGGTTGATAACAATTTCACTGCGGTAGACATTCAAGCTACAGTAGTCGGGGGACAAGATCTAGAGGGAGACCTTCAGCAAGAGTTCATGTTGGGAGATGCTTTTATAATTGATACTGAAAACCCAAGAGTTTCTGGAGTAGACTTCGCTAACAATATAAATGAACTGCTCGTAGGAACGAATATTAATCTACTGGCTAATTTCTCTGAGTTGATGAGTGAAGTTTCTCCTGCAGTTTCTTTTGTAAATGAAGACCCTACTATTAATAGTTTGAGTTTATTACTGGGGCAGCCAGAATGGATTAGCACGAGTCAGTTTGGGGTGGCTTATTTAATAAATGATGCTGACGAAGAACTATATAACATCACGGTTAGTATCTCTGGCGCTACAGATCTAGTCGGAAATGAGCTAGTGATGGAAGACCTTTTATTGAATACTTATATAGATACTAAAGCGCCTTTTATTTCTAATGTCATCTATAGCACAGATTTAGCGAATGAATCTAATGCCATAGTTGAGGGATATTCAATAACAATTGAGGCAGATGGTGAATTGTTAACTTCAGGAGATGTTCCAATTATATCATTCCCTGTGGAAGACCCCTCTTCTGCGTTAATAGTGAATACTGGAGCGAGTGGTTTTATACCAGTAAATCAGTATGAGTTTGTCTTTGATTTAGCAGACACTGATTTGGAATTATCTAACATAGATATCCTTATTTCAGAATTTAGAGATGCTGCTGGAAATATAGGAGGAAATTATTCTTTGGTAGATGCGTTTTCAATAGACACCAAAGCTCCTAGTATCACAGAGGTTACCTTAAACACGACTGTTATAAACGAGGCTGAGGCGGGCAATACACTTGATATAAACGCAGTGTTCGATGAGGTTATGGACGAAACAGTAGGAGGCGAAGTTGAAGTTATATTCAGCCCTGAGACTCCTGCATCTCTTTCAATTTCGCCTACCTCTGCTTGGCTTAACCCTCAGATTTACCGAGCAATATTTGATATTTCGGATGAAAATGAAGAGGAAGAGTTAATGGTAAGGTTAGAGTCTGCAAAGGATTTAGCAGGAAACACGATGGATCCATGGGATTCTGATGAGGCTTTAATTCTGGACAATAAAAACCCTGATGGATTTATAACTGCTAACACTTACAATGTAACGAACGATAATAGCGGAACCAGTGGTTTCCAGGTGTTAGTTTTATTTGATGAAGAGGTAAATTCGGATGTAATTCCTACGCTAAATTTCCCTGTAGAGGATCCTTCAGGAAGTATTACAGTTAACACTGAGAACTCTGGATGGTTTGGTTCTGCATACAGATTTGATTTTGATGTTTCAAGTGACCTAACACCACTAGCTTATATAGACATAGATGTTTCTAATGCTGAAGATTTATATGGAAATAGCATGAGCGAAATGAACTTGCTAGATTACTTTAGTATTCAATTAGACACCTTTTTAGTAGTTAATGAGCTTAGCTTTCAGGAGTTAAGGGTTTATCCTAATCCAGTTTTTAAAGGTGAAAATTTCACTATCGAATTAAGGGATATAGAAAACTATGCTTTTGTTATGTATGATCAGTTGGGAAGAATCATTGAAAGTGATAAGATGAGCATTACAGGAGATAAACTGATAGTGTCTACTTCAGGACTATCTTCAGGAAAGTATTTTGTTAAACTCCAGAGAGAGAATGTACAAACTGTATTAAGAATAGAGGTACTGAACTAGCATATAAAACCACAAAAGATAGTCTTAAACAAATTAAAAACAGGGGACTAATCTCGCTTTGTTGTTGAAGTTGAAGGTAAATTTGCGCGTCTAAAATCAAAGACACTAAGCCTGTTTACACCCTGTGAATTGTCAATGGAATTAAGGCTTCTAACGGGGTTAGAAGCCTCTACGTTTAATTTGTGTTACAAAGCTTTCGAAAATTGTTTTACACGCTGCTCTTCCTCTTTCTTTGAGATTAATAAGACTCCATTAGCTTCCACGATGATATATCCATCTAAGCCTTGAATAACCGCCTGTTTGAGGTTGTTTAGTTTCACGAGATTTCCCTGTGATTCAAAAAAAGCGACTTGGGCATTACTAATAGCGTTTAGATCCTCATCCTTAGGGGTGTGATTGTATACAGACCCCCAAGTACCTAGGTCGCTCCACCCAAAGTCAGTTAGAATTACCTTAACCCCTTTTGTTTTCTCTAGGATTCCATAATCTATAGAGATATTTGTGCATTTAGAGTAAATCTCTTCAATTGCTTCTCCTTCTTTATCTGTTCCAATCAGTTCAGATGATTCGGCAAATAAATCATAAACGTCAGAAAGGTGAGTCTGAAATTCGTTTTGAATAGTTTCCAAAGTCCAAATAAAAATTCCAGAATTCCAGAAGAACTCACCACTTTCTAGAAATTTTTCAGCCAATTCTAAATTCGGTTTTTCGGTGAATGTGACGACATTTCTTACGTTATCTCCGGAGTCTTTTAGTGGATCGCTAAATTGTATATATCCATACCCTGTATTTGGTGAAGATGGTTTAACTCCAATAGTAACGAGACATTTATCTTCTTTAGCGGTATTAATTGCTGTTTGCACGTCTTGAAGAAACTGAGGCTCATTTGTGATAAGTTGATCAGCAGAAAGAACGATGATTTCAGCGTTTTCCGTTTTCTGTTTTATCCAAAAATTTGAATAGGCTATACAAGGAGCGGTGTTTCTCATGTGTGGTTCACACAGCGCTTGTGACTCATCAAGCTCAGGAAGGTTCTCTAAAACTAAGTTTTTATAACGAGAATTAGTTACTACGATTATGTTTTCAACCGAGCAAATAGGTAGAATTCTCTCAAAGGTCATTCTGATAAGAGTTTTACCTATTCCTAGTATATCTTGGAATTGTTTTGGGTTATCTGCTGTGCTCATCGGCCAGAATCTGCTACCGATACCACCAGCCATTATAACACAGTATGTGTTTGATGCAGGTTTCAATGTGTTCGTTTTTTTAGAGTAACAAATGTAATTTTATAAATGGATTAAGTTGACGCTTACTGTAGGTTGAAATAAGTATCGCTTTTTCTTTTCTATGGAGAGGCATAAAATTCGTTTTCTTTTTTTGGCTACAACCTCAAACAGGCCTTTGTCTACATACTCAAACTGCTGACCGATAGTGAGATCACTCACGTAGACGGAGTCATCTTTTGCAAAGTCGTAATTCCTAAGGGTTTTATATAAGTTTTCGTCAGAACAAGAGGACGCTTTCGGGTTTTTTAAATAATTCCAAGTTGCTTCTGAAACGTCAACAGGAAAAACATTAGAAAGTACAAAAGGCTTTAAAATGGATTCAAATTCTCTTTTCCATTCTTCTCCATGAGGCTTTACCTTTCCATGGTGTTTTACCCAGCATAAATGATGGGCCAATTCATGGAGCAAGGTGAGAAGAAAGGAATATTCATTTAGGTCATCATTTATGGATATTTTGGACTTCCCAGACGTTCCTAAAGGTCTAAAATCGCCAAGCTTAGACTTCCGGGGTTTAGAAACCCTTAGCTCCGTATCTATGTTAGCCATAACCCTTTTTAAAAGAGGAATTGACTTTTCTGGTATGTACGGGCTAATTTTCCGAATCATACTGATTAGGGCAGCTTTCAGCTAATTCTATAGAATCCCAAGTAGGGCATGTGTTGCACTTGTTCTTTTTTCGAAACAGAGAGCAACTAGAGAAAAGAGTCGCTACTAAAATAACAGTTAGGACATTCTTAATACGTTTCATATATCAAACATAGATGTTCCTTCTTTAACTAGGAAGTTTTGAGTTTTTATATTTTAAAAATCATCTAAGTTTAACAGATGTTTCCTAGCTGATATATCTATTTTAGCATTCTGTGAATATACTTCATACTATAGGGGAGTATACTTTGTTGCTTGGTAGGCTTTTTAGCAAGCCCGAAAAGTTCAAAGTATACTGGCAGCAGCTCATAAAGGAGTTGGATAAAATTGGTGTGCAGTCAATCGGCATTGTAGCACTACTTTCTATTTTTATGGGTGGGGTGATTACTCTTCAGACGGCTTCAAACATTGACAGTGCTTGGATTCCAGCATACACAATTGGTTTTGCAGCGCGCCAAAGCATTATCTTAGAGTTCAGTCCAACGCTAATTTCACTAATACTAGCAGGGAAGGTAGGTTCTAACATAGCCTCTGAAATTGGAACTATGCGTATCTCAGAACAAATAGATGCCTTGGATATTATGGGAGTGAACTCAGCGGCTTACTTAATTCTTCCAAAGGTGCTAGCTAGCCTTTTCATTTTTCCGTTTCTGATTATCATTAGCATGTTTCTAGCCATGCTTGCAGGTGGCTTTTTTGGTAAAGCTGCTGGTTTAATAACATTAGTGGATTATGTCTACGGGATTCAATTTGATTTTAAAACATTTTCGGTAGTTTACGCACTTATAAAAACGTTTGTGTTTGCGTTTATTATCACCACTGTAAGCTCTTACTTTGGGTACTATACTAAGGGCGGAGCGCTACAAGTAGGAGAGTCTAGTACGAAAGCAGTAGTATTTAGTAGCGTTTACATTTTAATCGCTAATTATTTCTTAACTCAATTGCTTCTGTTATGATAGAGGTTAAAAATTTACATAAGAGTTTTCAGCACAAAGAAGTCCTTAAAGACATTTCTATAAAATTTGAGGAAGGGAAAGTTAACTTCATCATTGGGCGAAGTGGATCAGGTAAATCTGTTCTTACCAAGTGTATAGTGGGTTTAATAGACCCAGACAAAGGGGATGTTGCGTATGATGGCACCTCATTTACACGAATGGACCGGATAGAAAAGCAAGAGGTAAGAAAGAAGATAGGTATGCTATTCCAAGGGAGCGCTTTGTTTGATAGCATGAGCGTTATTGAGAATGTCATGTTTCCATTAAACATGTTCACTGAGTTAAGCGATGGGGAGAAGGCAGACAGAGCGATGAATACTCTGGAAAGAGTTGAGCTTCAGGATTCAGCTAACTTATTACCAGCAAGCCTAAGTGGAGGGATGATGAAAAGAGTTGGAATAGCAAGGGCTTTGGCTATGAAGCCGAGGTTTTTGTTCTGTGACGAGCCAAATAGTGGATTAGACCCTCAGACGAGCATTATAATTGACAACTTGATTAAGGACCTAACTTATGAACTGAACATGACTACAGTTGTTATAAGTCACGATTTAAATAGTGTTTTAGAAATTGGAGACGGAATAAACTTTATTCATGAGGGTCGAGTGGAATGGAAAGGTGACCGAAAGGACATTGTGAACTCAGATGTAGAGAGCCTCAATCGGTTTGTATTTGCATCAAACCTTATGAAAAAATTGAAATAAAAAAACCGTTTGGGCACTACCAAACGGTTAAACAGCAAAACTTTATTTCTAAAGTCGCGAAGGCACTAATTGATATTTTTCTTGCTTAACCTTCTAATAATTCTAAAAGCATTTCAAATGTATGACAAGGGCCTTAAAACCTCTCCAGAAACTTTATGAGCGCCTTTTTTATTTTACAAGCGCACCCTAAAAGAATAGGTTGAAAAAAACAATGGACTGTATAATTGAATTAAACTTTAAGTTTTACTTAATTTGCACTCTTAAATAAATATGTAAATAAACAAAACATGTCTGAAATTCATTCAAAAGTAACAGCAATCATCGTTGATAAGTTAGGTGTAGACGAAGCTGAAGTAACAAATGAAGCAAGTTTTACAAATGATTTAGGGGCAGATTCTCTAGACACTGTAGAATTAATAATGGAATTCGAAAAAGAATTTAACATTGCTATTCCTGATGATCAAGCTGAAAAGATTGGTACAGTAGGCCAAGCGGTTGATTATATAACGAATAATGTAAAATAATTCATGGAATTAAAGAGAGTCGTAGTAACAGGTCTTGGCGCTTTAACACCAATTGGGAACTCGGTAAACGAGTACTGGGACAACTTGGTCAATGGTGTGAGCGGAGCAGCTCCTATAACTCACTTTGATGCTGGAAAATTTAAGACTCAGTTTGCGTGTGAATTGAAAGGGTATGACCCTCTTGATCACTTCGATAGAAAGGAGGCACGCAAGCTGGATCCTTTTGCTCAATATGCCATGGTCTCCGTAGCCGAGGCTATAGCAGATTCAGGATTAGATTCTGAAGATTTAGATAAGAATCGCATTGGAGTAATATGGGGCTCAGGCATAGGAGGGTTAAAAACATTTCAAGATGAGTGCATGAACTTTGCTCATGGAGACGGGACCCCTAGGTTTAATCCTTTCTTCATACCAAAGATGATTGCAGATATTGCTAGTGGTCATATTTCTATTAAATATGGATTTAGAGGTCCTAATTTCACTACCGTTTCGGCTTGTGCTAGTGCTACTAATGCGCTAATAGACTCATTCAATTACATTCGTCTAGGCAAAGCCAACGCTATGGTAGCTGGAGGAAGTGAGGCCGCAGTAAATGAAGCAGGAGTAGGTGGTTTTAATGCGCTTCATGCGCTATCCACTAATAATGAAAATTATGCTACCGCTTCTAGACCATTTGACGCTACTAGAGACGGATTTGTACTCGGAGAAGGATCTGGAGCGATAATTCTAGAAGAGTATGAGCACGCAAAAGCTCGTGGAGCAAAGATATATTGTGAACTTGCCGGAGGAGGATTAAGCGCAGATGCTTATCATATCACAGCGCCACATCCGGAAGGAATAGGGGCCATAAACGTGATGAACGCTTGTTTAGAGGATGCACATATGAAGCCAAGTGATATTGATTATGTAAATGTTCATGGAACTAGCACGCCTTTAGGGGATATTGCAGAAACCAAAGCAATAGTGAAAGTTTTTGGTGAGCATGCCTATAAGTTAAATATCTCGTCAACAAAATCTATGACGGGCCATTTGCTTGGAGCTGCAGGAGCGATAGAGTCCATAGCTTGTATAAAAGCATTAGAACATCAAATCATTCCTCCGACTATTAATCACGTTGTAGAAGATGAAAATTTAGATAACAAGCTAAATTTAACTCTTAATAAAGCTCAAAAAAGAGTAGTAAACGCTGCTTTAACGAATACGTTTGGTTTTGGAGGCCACAACACTTCTGCGATCTTTAAAAAGATATAATTCGATTGTTTTTACGCTTTAGCAGACAATCTAAAGAAGATGCCAACCTTAGGTCATTTTTAAAGAATTTATTTGGATTTGGTGTGAAAAACTTGAGTCTTTATAGACTTGCCCTTACACATAGTTCGGTAATTCAAAAGAGAAATGACTTAAACGAAAGTAATGAGAGGTTGGAGTTTCTTGGTGACGCTATTTTAGACGCTATTATCGCGGATTATTTATATACAGAATTCCCGGATTTATCGGAAGGTGAACTAACTAAAGAGAAGGCTAAAGTTGTAAATAGGAGAACCTTAAATCGGCTAGCTGGAAAAATTGGTCTGGAAAAATTTCTACAGTATTCTATCAATTTCAATACAGAGGACACTTCTCTTCTTGGAAATGCTCTAGAAGCGCTGATTGGAGCTCTGTTTCTAGACCTCGGTTATATCAAAGCCGAACGTGCGACATTAAAAATGTTTGCATACATAAACTTAAGTTTAGTTCTAGAGGAACAGAAGGATTATAAAAGCTTATTACACGAGTGGTGTCAAAGAACAAAAAAAGAAGTTAAATTTCGAACTGTTAACGAGTTTAATCTCGATGGACGTAATGAATATGAAGTGGAGGTTCGAATTTCAGGAGAAGTTTGTGCTACAGCAACTGCTTATTCAAAGAAGAAGGCTCAAAAGTTAGCAGCAAAGCAGGCTTTTGAATATTTAAAAATAGAAACATAAAATTGGCAACTCTCAACTTAGAGGTAGAAATAGACTATAATTTTCAGTTGATTGCTATTAGCTCTAACCAAAAAGTTTATACACTTTGTTGGGCGATTAACAATATGTTGAGCGCTAACCTTAAGTTGGTAGAGGGGCATACTATTAATGTGAAGAAAAGAAGTGTTCAATTCAGAAAATACATCTCAAACGAGTCAGGGTTTTATTTTAGCTTGCTGTGCAATAAAAACCTAAACAGCAGGCTGTTGCCAGAAATATCTACTGTAGACTTTGTAATTAAAATTTACGATGATGACAGCCCGTATTCTGAGGCAGAGATTATTTCGAAATTGAGAAGACTAAAGGAAGTACAAGCAGTTTATAGCCTGGAGGTATTAAAATTAAAATCCAGACAGGCACTAATATATGATTAGAATGAAAAAGACGAAAATAGTAGCTACTTTAGGACCAGCGTCCTCTAGCGCAGAAGAGTTGGAAAGAATGATGAAGGCTGGTATGAATGTGGCTAGATTGAATTTTTCTCATGGAGAACATGAGAATTACGGAAAAGTCATACAAATAATAAGAGATTTAGATGTTAAACTCAATATCCATACCGCTATTCTTGCTGATTTACAAGGCCCTAAAATTAGGACAGATGTAATGGCAGGAGAGGGTGCTTTACTAATAACAGGTGAAGTCGTTGAAATAAGCACTAATAACGTAGAGGGAACAGCTAAGAGATTCAGTACGAATTATCAGAGTTTCGCTCAGGATGTGAAAAAAGGAGAAAAAATCTTACTAGATGATGGAAAAATTCATTTAGAAGTAGAGTCTACTAACGGGAAAGATTTAGTAAAAGCGAAAATCAGCCATGGAGGACTATTAACCTCTAGAAAAGGTATAAACTTGCCTAATACTGCTATTTCTCTTCCTTGCTTAACTCCTAAAGATCTTGTGGATTTAGATTATGCATTAAGTCAGGATGTCGATTGGGTAGGATTATCGTTTGTTAGAAATTCTGCTGACATAAAGGAATTAAGGAAGATTATAGAGTCACAATCTAAACACGCAAGAATAGTTGCTAAAATAGAAAAGCCTGAAGCCGTTGCGGATATAGACGCTATTATTAAAGCGACAGACGCTATAATGGTCGCTAGGGGTGATTTAGGGGTGGAGATTCCTATGCAGAACGTTCCATTGGTGCAGAAAATGTTAGCAAAGAAATGTATCAAAAGTGCTAAACCCTGCATTGTAGCCACACAGATGATGGAAAGCATGATAGATAATATCACTCCAACTAGAGCAGAAGTTAATGATGTTGCTAATGCTGTAATGGATGGGGCTGATGCCGTAATGTTAAGTGGTGAAACTAGTGTGGGAAAACATCCGCACTTAGTAATTGAGGCCATGAATAGCATAGTCGTTCAGGCAGAAACCCATGATTCTATTTATAATCATGAAGAAGCTCCAGTTAAAAGTGCAGAGGCCAGGTTTATCACTGATTCTGTGTGTTATAATGCGTGTAGGTTGGGTAAAAGAGTAGGAGCTCAAGCCATAATCACGATGTCGCATAGTGGTTATACAGGAATAAAAGTTGCTTCGCAACGTCCAAACTCAGATATATTTGTCTTTACGGGCAACAGGAAAATTCTTACCCTAATGAGCTTAGTTTGGGGCGTAAGAGCATTTTATTACAATAAAATGGTTAGTACGGATCACACTATAGCCGATATCAAGTACATCCTTAAGAAATGGGATATGATACAAGAGGATGATTTCATCATAAACATTGCCAGCATGCCTATAGCAGAAATGGGAATGTCTAATATGGTGAAACTTAGTAAAGCTTAAAAAAACAATGCAGAGAGTTCGAAAGCGCTCTCTGCATTGTTTTTTTCTTATTTCCAGGTTAATGAGGCTCTTCGATTTAACTGATGGTCACTTGAAGAACAGATTTTTTCATTCTCACAGGCTCTAGCTAATTGACGTTCACCAGACCAGTTGACAGCTATTCTATCGGAAGCGATTCCTTTAGAGATTAAGAACTGTTTAGCTTCATTAGCTCTTCTTTGAGAAAGAGCATCATTGTACTCATTATTTCCTCGAATATCAGTATGAGCATTGATTAATAATGATTCTGAATTAGCGCTCATCATTTCGTAGATGTTGTTTAGAATACCCTGAGCAGATTGTCTAATAGTAGACTTATCAAAGTCATAATAAATATTTTCCAAACCTTCTAAAGAGCCTCGGCTATTATCAGTCGACTTTGTCGCAGAAGCTTCTGGTTCATCCCTAATCTCACTTTTAGGGACTTGAATCTCTTCAGATAGAGCGAATGATGCTCTTCGGTTAAGTCGGTGGGCATTTTCTTCGCACTCCGCATCATTGGTGCAGTTGTTTGCTAATTCATCCTCTCCGAACCATCCTAATATCAGTCTGTCAGCGTTAACACCTCTTGCCGATAAGTATGCGTTTACCGATTGCGCTCTTTTCTCTGAAAGAGCGTCATTGTATGCGTTTGATCCTCTGGTGTCAGTGTGAGCAGAAACATACATGTCTAATGACGGGTTAGCTATCATTAAGGCTGCTATCTCATCTAAGGTCTTCCTCTCTTCAGAGTTAACATAGCTTCTATCGAAGTCAAAGTATATGTTATTGATGTTTTTATTTTCTAAAACACTTCTTACCTCTGCTTTCGAGGTCAAAACGTATTCATTTAAGTTGCCTATATCAAGCTTTACTGGTTGTTCATCAGAGTAACTTGTGATCTCCAGACGTGAATTGCTTGATAAAGGAGATGGAGAGATCATCCCTAGGGCTATTTTTTCCACATCAGTCAGAGATTCTGCTAAATCAGGATTATTGGCGTACATCTTCAACCAGTCTTCAGCACTGACTTCCGTTAAATAGGACGTCTGCAATGAACGAAGCTCTAATTTTTGTTCCTCGGTTAGGTAATCATTCTCTAAGGCTTCATTAACCCATTCTAACGCACTAAACGACTTTAAATCTAGGCTTTCTAGGAGGTAAGAGCCTGGTTCATTGTCCAATCCTGCTAAAGAAGAGTCATCTCTTAATTCTAAAGGATTTGCGAATACTAGACTTATTAGCAATTGCTCTAATTCATATTTATCGAGCTGATGTCCGTCCTCTTGAGCGTATGTTTTTCCATCGATTCCCACGTTATACATAGTTTGATTAATCTCAAGGTTGTTTCTGATCATATTACTAGAAAGAAAGTCCATCATCTCTATATTGGTGAGCGTATCTCCTTGTTCAGAGACAAACTTTCCGTCATCACTAACTCGCGCATACATTTCACCGTTAATCTCTATTTCTCCATGTTCATCATCTACATTTATGGAGAGCACTTCTTGAATAGTAAATACTCCTAAGTTTTCATAGCCTTCGGTAACTATATCTTCCACAGTTTTTACCAAAAGCACTTCCTCAATCTTATCTCTTTGGTAGGCTAGTTCGTAAGTGGCTCCCGGCAACACGTCAAACTCGAAACCTCCATTTTCATCTAGGGTCACAGAGACATCTTCTCCTGTAGTAAAGTTTCTTACGATTAACTCTGTTCCTGCTAATAATTTCTCAGACAATGAAGACTCTACCCTCCCTGCATATACTTTTTTAAGAAGGCTAGAAAGTTCAAAGTAGAATATATCGTCTGAAAATCCTTTATCTCTGTTTGAGCAGAAGTATCCTGACTCATTAGTTACTTCAAATAAGATACTATAATCATCTTTGGCAGAGTTTAGAGGAGTCCCTAAATTTTCTGGTAAAAAATCCATTATTCCTTTGATAGGAATTTTGAATAAATCCATTCCTCCTAACCCCATGTGTCCAGTAGAGGAGAAATATAAAATATCTTTGTCGTCTATATAGGGAAACAATTCATCTCCTTTGGTATTTACGCTATTACCTAAATTTTCAGGATTCCCCCAAACATCATCTATTTTATCGCACACATAGATGTCTGTACCGCCCTCACCTCCGGGCCTGTTTGAAGCAAAGTACAATCTTTTTCCATCTTTTGAAACAGCTGGATGGCCTGTTGAATAATCGTTACTATTGAAAGGAAGTTCTGACATTTCAGACCATTCTCTCTCATTTACAGTACTTGAATAAATTTTTAGGTTTACAGCACCTGTTTTATCTTTTATAGGCTTCCCTCTCTTCATATTATTTCTAGTCACGAACATTGTGCTTGATGCATCATTATAATGAGCAGGACCATCGTTGTACTTAGAGTTGATTTTAGAAATTGGTTGAATATCTACAGCTTGATGTTTTTCATCTATGTTAGATTCATAGATATCTAAGTAGGGGAGGTCATTCCAAGGATTAGTTTTGTTGCTCTTTTGTCCCTCCAGTCCCGTAGCTGAGAACACTAGTTTTTCTCTAAACTTAGTAACACCAAAAGCAGGCTTTCTATTATTGATGTCAAGTTTCTTAACCAGGTAGTGTTCTTGATCTTCTTCTAGCTCCAAATATTTATCTGAGCCGACTAGATGATTTTGAGCTCTGTCATCTTTTGGCTGAAGTTTATTATACTTTTCATACCAAATTAGAGACTCGTCATATTTAGCTAGGGTTTTGAGAGCCTCAGCGTAATAGAGTAAGTCTTCATTTATTGAGCTATCTAGTTCTAAAGTTCTTTTATACCAGGGAGCTGATCCAGAAAGGTCTCCTTTTCTTCTAAAAGCATCAGCTATTTTCCTTGTTAGGGTATAATTAGTTGAATCAGCTTTATAAGCCATGATGTATTGTCCAATCGCCTTTTCAAAGGCGAACACTTCTAAGTGCTTGTCACCTTCCTCTTCTTCTAGAGAAGTCTCTTGAGCTAGTGTATTCCATGAAAAAAAGGACATGGAGATTACAGCGAAAAGTAGAAATATGTTCTTCATCGCGTTTGTTTTAAAAGTGTTTAGGGTAAATTATAGCTGTTCTACCTTTCTTGATAGAATAGTTCAGCATGATTTCATGACTACCTAGGTTAGTCCCGAATAATGAGGTTACTGGCATTTCTAGAGTGTATCCTACTCTTAATTTTTTACTTATTTGCCATTGAGCTATGGCGCCAGCGACTTCTTTAAAGTTATAATAAGCTCCTATTTTAAATTCAGTCATCACTATGAAGTTTAAAAAGGCTCCACCAGATAGCGGGGCGTTTTTAGTTGCTTTTACTAATACGGCTGGATAAAAACTTAACTGTCGTCTTATCTTCAAGACCTTACCTGCTGTCATATAGTATGTTCGCTCTTCTCTACCTTCCATGTACTCAAAAAGGGAAGAGCTTCTATTTACTAATCTGTTAGTTAATAGTTTAGGAGCCGAGACACCTAAAAAGTATGTTCTTCCATATAAAAAGGCTCCTGCTCCAACGTTTGGAAGCCAAGCTCCATTTTCGTTTCTTAGGAATGACTCATCCCCTTTATCCACAATACCTACGCTTGTCAAATTTGTCTGGTATCTATTAATAGAACCCTTGAGTCCAAATGAGAGCTTTGTCCTTTCTCTACCATGTCCGAGTTTAATTCTGTAGGCCCCATCCATAGAAATATTGAATGAATTTGTAGGCCCGATTTTATCATGAGTTAGAGCACCTCCAAAAGCAAACTCATCTGTTTTTAGCGGCTTGTTAAACGAGAGCGTTTGAGTCACTGGAGCTCCATCGAACCCCACCCATTGGCTTCTGTGAATTCCAGAAATATTAAAAGTCTCTCTATAACCAGCGTACGCAGGATTCAATTCCAGCATGTTATACTGGAATTGGCCAAACATAGCAGTTTGCTGAGCCTCAGAGTATGAGGAGCCCAGGATAAGAAACCCTAAGGATAATAATATTTGCTTTCTTTTTGTCATGAAAACTCGTAGTGTCTTAATAAAGTATTTGCGTGAGTTTTGAATGTATCAGGTGTTACTGTGAGCTTTTTTTGTACGAAGCAGTCTTCGAAATAGTTACTTTCAAAAAAGAAAGCAGGCTGTTTAGTCTGGAGGAGGTCTTATTTCTATCCAAAAAACCGGACTGCCGAAATTTAACTTTTGGGATTTATTAGTTGAAAGAGGTGTTGTGTTTCGGTGTGTTTTGGTCCAATGAAAATTAGGCGTAACTGATTTTGGTTCGTAATTCTCTTTCTGCGTTGAAACGCTTATGAAGTTTCTAGAGATACACTGAAAACCAACACGCCACAATCTATCGTATATACTATTTGGAGAGTTATATTTTTTTCCTTCCGTCTCGGGTGAAACTATTATTGGTTTCTTTTCTTCAGTGTAATCGTAATGAGGGGTTGTTTTTCTTATGGCATCAATCTCAATACTATCATCCATTGGAGAATAAGGCTTTAAAAGAACATAACGGATATCGCATGATGCCGTTAGCACCAAACAGTGATTCAGAAAATTGGTGGTTCTACCGACAACAACGTTTTTGATAAAATTAGTTTTACTCTGGGACGCTCTTATTATACAGGTGGTGATAGCATCAGTTCTGTTAGAGCTACCTTTGGGTATAGTCTCGCCTAGGTCAATGAGGATTGATTTGTCAAGGTTGATGCCCCCAATAAGGATATTATCTATTTGTTTTAGACTCCCTGAACTTTTGTTATAAGAGGTCTCTGAGCTATTGTTGGCCTGAATAGAATTCGTGAAAGCCATCAAAATCATTATGCTTAACAAGAGTTGTATCTTTTTTAGCTTACTGATAGATATGTAAATAAAACTGGTTCTCATTTTCGGATGTTCCCGAGTTAGCTGTGTTGTGTCCTTTCTAGACAGTGTTTCTACGAGCTTCAGTAGAATAGAGTTACGTGAATTAGAAAGGTTTTAGAAAAGATTGATGATTTTAGAATTTGACAGGGCTTGAAAAGAAATATCTTTGTATACTACATGATGACTGATAGCTTAAAAGAGAGAGAGGAGAATATTATATCTGAGTTCGAGATGTTCGATGACTGGATGGATAAGTATGAGTATATCATAGACTTAGGAAAAGAATTAGAGGATTTTCCTTTAGAAAACAAAAAGGAAGAGAATTTAATCAGAGGTTGTCAAAGTCAGGTCTGGTTAACTTCAGTAGAGAAGGAGGGATTAATCTTTTTTCAGGCAGATAGTGACGCCATAATTACAAAAGGGTTGGTGGCATTAATGGTTCGGGCATTAAGCGGGAGTAGCGCAAACGAAATTTTAAAGGCTGACATGAAGTTTGTGGATGCCGTAGGGTTAAAGGAGCATTTATCTCCGAATAGAAGTAATGGCTTAGTGTCAATGATTAAACAAATGAAAATGTATGCGTTAGCATACTCTAAAAAATGAGTTTAGATAAAAAAGATATAGAATCACGTGTAGTGGATGTGTTAAAAACAATATTTGACCCAGAGATACCCGTGGATATTTATGAATTGGGCTTAATCTATGAGGTTAAGGTAAATGATTCAGCTTTCGTTCATATTTTAATGACGCTCACATCTCCTTCGTGCCCTGTAGCTGAGACTTTGCCTGTAGAGGTAGAGGAGAAGGTGGCTGGAATAAAGGATGTCGATGGGGCTAAAGTGGAGATAGTGTTCGACCCACCATGGACTAAAGAAATGATGAGCGAAGAAGCATTATTAGAGTTAGGTTTTATGTAAATGTAAAGGGATGCCAGAAAATTGGAAAGATAGATTAGGAACAGTTTATTCGACAAATAAGGATTATAGTTTTGAGTATGATTCGGAGAATGAATCAGACACGTTACCTATCGAAGAACAACGCTTAAAAGTTCTATTAGATAGAAAACAGAGAAAAGGGAAGACTGTAACTGCAATCGAAAATTTTATAGGTAAAACAGATGATTTAAAGGCGCTAGCTAAGGAACTTAAGGTGAAGTTTGGAGTAGGGGGTAGTGCCAAGGAAGGAGTTATTATTATCCAATCTGACCAAAGGGATAAAATCATGGACTATTTAAACGGGAAAGGATATAAAACTAAAAGAGTAGGTGGATAATGGAGGTTAAGCAAAAAACAGGGGTGGCCATTCTAGGCTCTACAGGTTCAATAGGCACCCAGACATTGGAGGTGTTAGAAAAGCATCCAGATAGATTTACGGTAGAGGTCTTGACTGCAGGCCGAAATGCTAAGTTGTTAAAGGAGCAAGCGTTAAAATTCAAGCCTAACGCTGTGGTTATAGCTGATGAGTCTCAATATGAAGAGTTAAAAGATGCCTTGTGGGACTTGGGCGTAAAAGTCTATGTAGGTGAAGAGGCGCTTTGTCAGGTTGTAGAGATGGATGAGATAGACATTGTACTCACTGCTTTAGTGGGTTTTTCAGGTTTAAAGCCAACAATAGCCGCTATAAATGCAGGGAAACATATAGCATTGGCCAATAAGGAGACCTTGGTGGTAGCTGGAGAATTGGTGACTAAGCTGGCTAGTGAGAAGGGAGTAAACATTTATCCTGTGGATTCAGAACACTCTGCCATATTTCAATGCTTAGCTGGGGAGTTTCATAACCCTATAGAAAAAATATACCTTACAGCTTCAGGAGGGCCGTTTAGGGGTAGAAAGGCGGATGAGCTAAAGGATATTAAGAAAGAACAAGCACTGAAGCACCCGAACTGGGAGATGGGAGCTAAGATTACTATAGATTCTGCATCATTAATGAATAAAGGACTAGAGGTAATAGAAGCTAAGTGGCTGTTCAATCTAAAGAATGAGCAAATAGATGTTATTGTTCATCCAGAAAGCATTATCCATTCTATAGTTCAGTTTGAAGATGGGAGTATGAAGGCGCAAATGGGCTTACCGGACATGAAGCTACCTATTCAGTACGCTCTTGGATATCCAGAGCGATTGAAGTCAGATTTCCCAAGGTTCAGTTTTAAGGATTTTAGAACATTAAACTTTGAAGATCCAGATTTAGTTACTTTCAGGAACTTAGGCTTGGCTTTTGAGGCTTTAGAAACGGGTGGAAATATGCCGTGCATCCTAAATGCTGCCAATGAAATTGCTGTAGCTAAGTTTCTAAAAGATGAAATTGGATTTTTGGAAATGAGTGACTTAGTAGAAAATGCTATGAGATCAGTAAACTTTATTCAAAACCCTACTCTACAGGATTACTTTGATACAGATGCAGCTACCAGAGCTCATTCAGAAATATTCGGTTAGGCTTTTACGAATAAAGCTTTTAGTTGCTTCCCTTGGAGTGATTTAGAAGTTGGGCTAATTATCTTTTTCTTAGAATCACAACCTTCCCAGTGATCAAAGATATACCCAGTTTCAGGCACCGCTTCTATGCTGAGAGGAAGGTTCTTAAAGTATTTGCCTACGAACTTGGCTTTTGGAAGGAAATCTGTATTTACTTTAATCTTGCCCTGTTTCTTATCCTCCACTTCAAATGAGATGGTATAAATCTCCCCCAGCTCGTATGAATCTTCAAGTTGCTTGTAAATAACCTGTGGACGCTCTTTTAAAAACCTATCTTGAAACCCTATATTCTCTTCCCACATGCTCAGACTTTCAACGGTATTATAGGAAAACTCATTCTTCTTATCTTTCCAATAGCTGATTTGTCTGCCCACTTCTGGTTTGATTAAGGTTTTTAGCTTTTTAGAAAGAGCTAAAGAAGTCTCAGGATTAAATGCACTGTTCAGTAGATCCTGATATCTGATAAGGAATTGTTCTCTAAACGCTAAATTCTTCATAAGCGCACGAATCATGGTAGATGCGGCATTAAGTCTAGCGTTAACTCGCTCTTTATCCCACTGATTCAATCCAGTAATGTGTTCCAGAGAATTAAACTTAATATTTTGAAGCCCTCTGTCACAATCGAAGAAAAGCCATCTCCACTTCCCGTCCTTCTTTCTCCACACTTTAACATTAGCCATAGGCCAGTCAATATTAGCCAGAAAAGTCTCGGATATGTGATAGTCTATAAAGTTTTCTATGTCTATTCTATCTTTTACAAACTCATAATTCTCAGCGGCAGTTAAATCTTTATTCTTACAGTGATTAAACACTTCCAACCAATCCTGATTAACCTTATTTGCTCTTCCACCTGTAATTTCAAGTAGCTCTATATTTTCTTTACCTAAGTCATAAAGGTTATTAATGAAGTCTTTATTCTTCTTCTCCCTGAGGTTAAAAAGGCCTTGATACTTGCCATTTAAATAGAGGATTACAGGCTCATGGGAGCTGTATTCTAGATCTGTGTATTCTTCTAGTAAGAGGTTCGCTAAACCATCCAAGTAAAACGTGTTTTTCAATGGGTTTCCATGCGCTCTGATCACGAATCCATCTACATCATCATATTCTCTGTTTGGCCAGATGTTGTGCTTAGATTTAGTGGAACCGAACGTTTTTTTTGAGAATTCTACAGAGATAGATTTCTGAGGCATTTTCTTAATGAAGATTCCAGAGAGTCTAACTCCCACTGGAGAAGAAAAGACCTCTTTATCACTACTGAAATAGGTGATATTAGCAGGTACTTCCTGAGGATTTTTAATATTAGCAGCCCACTCTTCGTAGTTATCTACTGCCAATTCGATGTAGTCAAGTGTATGACTTATCGTTTGGTCTTCAGTTTTCTGGGATGTATTTTGTTTTGTACCACCTTCTTTACTGCTTGACTGGCATGCTATAAGAACCATACAAATCAGTGCTAGCAGCGGGGATGTAATTGATCTGTACATATTAAATTAATTCAAGTTAAGGAACGGGAGGTTACACAGTCATAATGTCGGATTCTTTTTTAGCTATAACCTCGTCTACTACAGCGTTATACTTTTTCGTTAATTCTTGGATAGTTAATTCTGCAGATTTAGCCATATCCTCACTTAATCCATCTTTTTCAGACGATTTTATGAAGTCGTTGGCATCTTTACGTGCATTTCTAACACTTACTTTAGCGTGTTCACCCTCAGCTCTAGATTTTTTAGCTAACTCTTTACGTCTCTCTTCAGTAAGCATAGGAACGTTAATTATCAGCATTTCACCATTATCCATAGGGTTTAGACCTAGGTTAGAATTTATAATGGCAGTAGCTATTGGTTCAAGCATCGCTTTTTCCCAGGGCTGTACTGAAAGTGTTTTAGCGTCAGGTGTATTGATGTTAGCCACTTGACCTAGCTTCGTCATACTTCCGTAATAGTCCACCATAACAGTCTCTAGCATGGTAGGATTGGCCTTTCCAGCTCTAATTTTAGTTAGTTCAGAATTAAGATGTGAGATGGCTTTGTCCATTAACTCTTGAGCTTCGTCAAAAGCCATTTGCAATTCTTCGTTCATTTGAATTTTTTTTATGTCTATCCTTCTACTACTGTGCCAACCTCTACTCCGTTTACTACTTTAGCTAAATTCCCAGGTTTATTCATATCGAAAACAATGATAGGTAGGTTGTTCTCGTTGCAAAGCGTAAAAGCGGTCATATCCATCACCTTTATACTTTTCTCATATACTTCGTTAAACGAAATCCTGTCATATTTAGTGGCCGTAGGGTCTTTTTCGGGATCTGCTGTGTAAATTCCGTCTACTCTGGTTCCTTTTAATATTACGTCTGCTTCTATCTCTACAGCTCTCAATGAGGCAGCCGTATCAGTAGTGAAAAATGGATTTCCAGTACCAGAGCCGAAGATAACTACTCTTCCTTTACTTAAGTGCCTTGTAGCTCTTCTTTTGATGTAAGGTTCAGCTATAGCCTTCATTTCTATGGCGCTTTGCAATCTCGTGTCAATCCCTACTTTTTCTAAAGCAGCTTGTAGAGCCATACTATTGATCATAGTGGCAAGCATTCCCATATAATCTCCTTGCGTTCTTTCCATGCCACCTTCTTCAGCTTGGATTCCTCGAAAGATATTACCCCCACCCACTACTATGGCTACTTCTACGCCCATATTAACGACTTCTTTTATCTGAGAAGCATAATCAGCGAGTCTAGTATTATCTATACCGAATTGTTTGTCACCCATTAGGGCTTCTCCGCTTAGTTTGAGCAGTATTCTCTTATATTTCATAGAAGGGTTTTTACGTGGACGAAGATGCAAAAAATAGTAAAACTAATATCAGATGGATTTAAGATTTATTAAACATTAAGTTAGAGAAAATTTGTGACAAAAAAAATCCTAGTTGAAAGGTCAACTAGGATTAATATTGTTATAAAAGCTTTTTTAGTTTAAAGAAGCTCTTTTGAATTCTGTAACAGTTAAACCATCTTCTTTTTGCTGTAAGTATGTAGCAATAGATAATTTGTTGTCTTTGATAAATGCTTGGTTGAGAAGTGTAGACTCTTTGAAGAATTTTTTAAGTCTTCCTTGAGCTATTTTATCAGCCATTTCAGCAGGCTTACCTTCTTGGATAGCCAATTCTTTACCAATTTCTAATTCCTTAGCTATAACTTCAGCTGGAATGCTATCTTCATTTACTGCTACCGGAGCCATAGCAGCTACTTGCATAGCTATATCTCTAGTAATGTCCTCACCTGCAGGTTTGTTAAAACTTACTATAGAAGCAAGGTTATTTCCTGGGTGATTATAGGCTACTACAGATTCTCCTTCTACAGTTTCGTAATAAGATAATTCTATTTTCTCTCCAATTTTCCCAATCTCTTCTGTTAGTTTGTCTGCTATAGACAACTCAGAACCAGGGAAGGTCTTAGATTTTAATTCTTCTAATGAAGCGGGAGACTCATTAATAGCAACAGTTAAAATGTTGTTAGCTACTTCTCCGAAGGCAGCATTATTAGCTACGAAATCGGTTTCACAGTTAAGAATGATCGCTACTGCCTTTTTACCGTTATCGTTAGTTTTGGCTATAGCTAAACCTTCAGAAGCTTCTCTGTCGCCCCTTTTAGCAGCCACTTTCTGACCTTTTAATCTAAGGATGTCAACTGCTGCCCCGAAGTCACCTTGAGCTTCTTCTAGAGCTTTTTTGCAGTCCATCATACCAGCACCTGTTTGCTGTCTTAATTTATTTACTTCTGATGCTGTAATTTTCATACTATCTGTCTGTATCTAATAATTATTCAGCTGGCTTCTCTTCAGTAGCAGCCGGCTTTTCTTTAGCTGGTTGATTTTCCTCTTTAGCAGTTTTTCTTTCGTTTAGTCCTTCTGCTATAGCAGTAACAACGTCAGTCATGATTAAATCGATAGATTTCGATGCGTCATCATTAGCTGGAATAGGAAAATCTATTTTTCTTGGGTCAGAATTCGTGTCTACGATAGCGAAAATCGGAATATTTAATTTTAACGCTTCTGCTACAGCTATGTGTTCTTTCATAACATCTACTACGAATATAGCTGCAGGTATTCTTGTTAAATCAGATATAGACCCTAAGTTTTTTTCTAATTTATCTTTTTGACGAGACTTTTGTAATCTCTCTCTTTTAGAGAAGGTGTTAAACGTACCATCAGTTTTCATTTTCTCTATTCTATTCATCTTACGAATAGACTTTCTGATAGTAGCGAAGTTAGTTAACATTCCCCCTGACCATCTCTCAGTAATAAAAGGCATGTTTATCGCTTTAGCTTTTTCAGCTACGATAGTTTTCGCTTGCTTCTTAGTAGCTACGAAAAGGATTTTTTTACCAGATTTAGCTATCTGCTTCATAGCAGCACTTGCTTCATCTAGTTTTACAGCTGTTTTATTTAAATCGATGATATGGATTCCTTTCTTCTCAGTGAAGATGTATGGAGCCATGTTCGGATTCCACTTCATTTTTAGGTGACCGAAGTGAGCACCAGCTTTTAATAGCTCGTCAAAAGTTGCTTTTGGCATAATAATACTTGTTTACGTTCTTAAAATATATAAATAACAATCCCTGGCTATGCCTCCGATGAGGGTTTCCAAGCGATTTAGATACTAAACAAGCCCAGACAAACGGATTAACGTTTACTGAACTGGAATTTCTTTCTTGCTTTTTTCTGACCAGGCTTCTTTCTTTCAACCTCTCTAGGGTCTCTAGTAGTAAGTCCTTCTGCTTTAAGAGCTGGCTTCCAATCTTCATTAATAGAAATTAATGCTTTAGTGATAGCTAGTCTTATTGCTTCAGCCTGACCTGTAATACCACCTCCGTCTACGTTCACTTTTACGTCATATTGACCTAAAGTTTCAGTAATCGCGAATGGCTGAGTAATTTTATATTGTAGAGTAGGAACTGGAAAGAAATCTTTATAGTCTTTCTTATTTACAGTTACATTTCCTTTTCCAGCAGTCATGTAAGCTCTAGCTACAGCTGCTTTTCTTCTTCCTGATGTATTAATCGTTTCCATGGAGTCCTAGTATTTTAAAGTGTGAACTGTAGGTGTTTGAGCTGCATGCTTGTGCTCAGTTCCTGTGTACACAAATAAGTTTCTGAAAAGCTCTCTTCCTAAAATGTTCTTTGGAAGACATCCTCTAATCGCTTTTTCTACCATGGCAGTAGGCTTCTTAGCCATCATGTCTTTAGCAGTTCTTCTTTTCTGTCCACCTGGATATCCTGAGTGCCATACATACTCTTTCTGCTCCCATTTTAAACCAGTTAATCTGATTTTGTCAGCGTTAAGAATGATTACATTGTCACCACAATCCGCATGCGGAGTATAAAGCGGCTTATGCTTTCCTCTTAATAAAAGAGCTACTTGAGATGCTAATCTTCCCAATACTTGATTCTCAGCATCTATAACTAACCACTCTTTATTCGAGGTTTCTTTGTTGGCTGATAGCGTTTTATAACTTAGTGTATCCACTTTAAATAAGCTTTAAATTATTTTTTTCAAGGTTTATTGATGATTTATCAACAACCCACACCTTTCCTAAAAAAGGGCTGCAAAAGTACTTGTTATTTTTCAGTTGTACAAACAATAGGATACTGATTGTCTCTTTTTTTTAGAAGCACCTACTAATTTAGTTCTGAAATTGGTTGAATTAGCTTCGCTATGGCGCACTCCATCTTCTTAGGGCACTTGTTACAGGCTTTTCCTTTCTTGTATTTCTTACAACATTTTTTCTTCATCCAAAGAGTATCTTCGAGAAAGAAAGAGGATAAGTCTAAAGTGGACTGATGTGTAATTGTCATGACACAAAGAAACGACAGGTTTTTGCTTGAGTCAATCCCATGAAAAGGGTATTTTGCATCTCATGAATTCTAGTGAAGAAAAGAAACAATTTTTATCTGAATTAATAAGAGCAATGAGGGCTGATGGAAATGAAAGTGAGGAAGAACAGCTAATGATTGAAGCTACTCTTGAGTATTTAGGCATAACTGAAACGGAATATGCCGTCTTAAAAGCTGATCCAGATTGTTATACGCCCCCAAGGATTGATACGGAGAGAATAGTTCAGTTTTATCAGTTAGCGGTGTTAGTGAAGGCAGATGGAGAAATCAATAATAGAGAAAAGGCATATTTGCATTGGATAGGTCTTAAAATGGGCTTTAGACATGAGGCTATAAAAGGGGTTATTATCGGAATGGGTGAGAGTCCTAGTGGTATGTTAGATGCTTCAGAAGTAATAAAGATTTTTCAAGTATTTCACAATTAAAAATGGACTGGATGAGTCCAGTCCATTTTATCAGTCTATTATCGAAGCTAATTATTTTTTAAATCTGTAAACTAAACTTAGTGCTACAGAGTTAGAATTGAATCCAAAATTTACATTGGTATTATCTCCTAGTCCATCTTCATCTATAAGAAATGAAGCGCTTAAACTTGGTATGGTTTCTAAATTAACGCCTAGAGAGTTGGATACGTTTAAATGAAAGCCTAGCACATAGCCTATGGAAGGGTTAATGATAGCACTGGTATTATCTGAACCAGAGGAAATGTTGAAACGTAATGCCGGTTCAAAACCATGAATAAAGCTGAGCTTGTCATCTATTGGCTTTCTTTTTTCTACTCCTAAAGCGAGGTTGACTCCTAAGCCAAGAAGCTCATCTCCGTCATTATTAGAAAGAAAGTTGGCGTTAAATGCCCCCGCGCGGAATCTCAAAAATTTATTTTCATCCTTGGCTTTTTTGTAGACGAAATTAAAGTTATCGAAACCACTCATCCTGAGGCCAATTTCTCGATCTACTTCTTGAGCAGAGGCGGAATTAGAATTCGTAAATATCAGGAAAAGGGAGAATGTTAGAGTGAGTAAGATTGTGTTAGTCATGTGTTTGTATAGTTTGTTTATGAGGAGGGTTGACACAAGTCTTATGCCAATGTTGATGAGGCGTTAATTCTATACCGTGTGGTGAAATTACTGTGCTGATAAGGCGCGAATACACTCTTCTCTAATCTCCCAAATCTGTTCTGCTGAGTGTTTTGAGGTTTTAGCCCAATTAGTGATAAACTTTTTATGATAAGAGATTTTATAGTCTCCTATTTGCTGTGGATGTATTTCTTCTTTCTGGATTACAGCATCTATGAACGAACTGCCACCTTCAGCCAAACCAGTAATATCTGCAAGAGCTCCATCAATTTCCAAATATGTATGCGCTTCTGGGATTTCTGTTAAGTGGTGTTTATGGAGCACTGAAGTTACGCTTGGAGTATTTTCAGCATTCATAAGATAAATGCACAAAATCAATTTTACATTTCTCCAGCCTTTCTGAGTAGCCATGGACTTTATATACGCATGCTTGGTACTGCAGCTTCCCCTTTTTTCTATGGGCACGAGCGTATAATCAGACCTGTCTGAATTTCTACCGTAAGGGAGAGATTTTATTTCTTCGAGTAATAGAGAGAGTTCACTGTCCATTACTTAATTATCTTATGCTTTTTCAAGATTAGAATGACGTCCAATACGATGAAAAACAAACACACGCTGCAGGCATAATGCAGAAAAACAGTGTTCCCAAAGGATTCGAGTACAGATGAGCTGTTTGAAGCAGGAGAAGGATTGAAACAGTGAAAAAACAAGTCTATTCCTATAATCGCTAGGGTTAGAATAAGTCGAGACGTTTTATTATTGACCAGAAGATTTATTCTGAACAACTGGCTGACTATGGGGATAAGTAATATCCCCAAAAGGACAGGGCCGTTAGAACCAAAAGTAACAGGGGAATCTTCGGCTATAAGGTAAAATACGCCTAAAAGAAATATAGCCAGTTGTACTATTAGAAGCGCTATTCCTACTACTAGGATTATCTGGATGGTTACCTGTGACTGTAGAGAATACTTAGAAAGCAGTTTCCAAGTTAAAGGACCTCTAGGGATTAAATCCAGAAGTAGATAAATAGCTCCTCCTATTAGTATCCAATGGGCTAATTCGAAAAGCATACTTAGTTTACTGTGATTTGCTCAGCCAATTCCGCAGCATCCTTCCTCATCTGCTCCATGTTGGCATCTATTTCTCCACTTAGCAGCACTACACCCATTCTTCTGTAGGGTCTGGAAGTAGGTTTTCCGAAGAGACGGATGTCTGTGTTTTTGTTTTCTAGAACTTTTGCAACGCCTGAGAAAGCTGGAGCTTCTAAACTTTCTTTTGTAGCTAAAATCACTGCGCTTACACCTGCTTTTTCTTGAGTTATTTCTGGAATAGGATAACCAAGCACAGTTCTGGCGTGAAGTTCAAATTCACTAAGGTTCTGTGAGCCTGCTAGCGTGCACATGCCCGTGTCGTGTGGTCTTGGGCTTAGTTCTGAAAAGTAAACCCCATCATGAGCTATAAAGAACTCTACTCCCCATAATCCTGCGCCTTCCAGCTCTTTGGTTACTTGTTTAGCCATATCCTGAGCGGTAGCTAGGTCTTCTGCAGATATAGGGCAGGGCTGCCAGCTTTCCTGGTAGTCTCCACGCTCTTGTCTGTGGCCTATTGGCGGACAGAAGAGTGTTTGACCATTTTTCTGAGTTACGGTTAATAGTGTGATTTCTGTATGAAAATCTACAAAGGCTTCTATGATTACTTCTGCCAAATCTCCTCTAGATCCTTCCATAGCATAGTTCCAGCTATTTTCTATATCAGCTTCTTTCTTGATAACCGACTGGCCTTTCCCGCTAGAACTCATGAGTGGTTTGATCACGCAGGGCATTCCTACCCTTGACACTGCAGCTTTGAATTGCTCTAATTCTGAGGCATATTCATATGTAGCAGTTCTTAAACCTAAATCCTTAGCCGCTAAATCTCTGATCAACTTTCTGTTCATAGTGAAGTTAGCTGCCTTAGCAGAAGGGACTACGGTTATCCCTTGCTTTTCGTACTCATAAAATCGTTCTGTACGGATGGATTCTACTTCTGGAATCACCAACTTAGGCTGATGCTTGGCTATAACAGCATCTAGTTGGTCACCATCCAACATATTAATCACCTCAAATTCATCTGCTACTTGCATGGCTGGAGCTCCAGCATAACTGTCACAGGCCACTACATGTTCCCCTAAGCGTTGCAATGAAATAACCAACTCCTTACCAAGTTCTCCGCTACCAAGCAGGACGATTTTATTTGACATAATCAATAGATTTATGCCGCGAAGTTAATTTGAATTTCCCAATCTCTAATTCCCAATTGGTCTAAAACTCCAAAGTAAACTGCCCTTTGATGGATTTGCTTTCTCTTACATTCAAATTACTAACTCCAACTCCTAATAGTCGAATAGGTTCATCTGGAGGGCTGTCTGACAGAAGCTGTGAAGCTATGGCGTAAATGTCGTCCGAGTTTTCGAGAAATTCTTCTACGGTTTTACTCCGAGTGGTTAAATTGAACTCGTGGTCTTTTACTTTCAACGTCACGGTTTTTCCTTTTAATCCTGATTTTTTAAGTCGCTGACTTACGGACTCCGAAATAGATGCTATGGCTGTGAGCATTGGTTCTAGCTTAGTAAGATCTTCGGAAAATGTGTTCTCAGCACTTACAGATTTGCTTATTCTGTCTGCCTTCACGGGCCTTTCGTCTATGCCTCTGCAGATGTGGAAGTAATATCCTCCTGATTTTCCGAAGAGGCGCACTAATTCTGGCCTAGTGTAGCGTTGCAAATCTACTCCCGTGTGAATGTCCAAGTCGTACATTTTCTGCGCAGTGACTTTTCCTACCCCAAAGAACTTTTTTATAGGAAGCTCTGCTATGAACTGGTCTATTTCATCTGGTGCTACTAGCTTCTGACCGTTGGGTTTATTGATATCTGAAGCTACTTTGGCTAGGAATTTATTTACAGATATTCCTGCGCTGGCATTTAATCCTGTCTCCTTGTGGATTTTCCATCTAATCTCTGAAGCGATCATAGAAGCCGAGGGAAAGTTCAGCTTGTTGGTCGTTACATCCAGAAAAGCTTCATCCAAAGAAAGCGGCTCTACTAAGTCTGTATACTCGTGAAATATGGCTCTGATTTGCTGCGAGACTTCTTTGTAAACATCAAAACGATGTCGAACGAATATGAGCTCAGGGCATAGTCTAGCAGCGGTGATGGATGGCATAGCAGAACGCACTCCGAACTTACGTGCTTCATAGCTTGCGGCTGCGACCACACCACGCTCACGACTTCCACCTACAGCTATGGGTTTCCCGCGTAGCGCAGGATTGTCTCGTTGCTCTACAGATGCATAGAAAGCATCCATATCTACGTGGATGATTTTTCGCTGACTATCCAATAGTTTTCTTTACTGTAGATTCTGATTGACTGTTGTTGAAAATTGAAATAATGTCAATCCTTTCTTTTTTAATGAGGTAGAAGAAAGAACTCCTATGGTCAATCACAGCTTTTCTAACTGAGGGAACTATTTCGGATTCTGGACAGCTGTAAGGATGATGTGAAATTTGGGTGGTTTTCTCATCAAACCGTTTTATGAAATCTTCTTTTGAGCCCAAAGACCACTTAGCGGTAATGTATTCGCAGATTTGATAATACTGTTTCTCGGCTACAGGAGTAATGAAAACTTCTAACATTTTCATGCGCTGTCCCTAACTTCCGACCATTTTTTAACCTTTCCTTGCTCTGATTCTTCTATACCTTTGAGAATGTCCTCTTGCTGGCTGCTATTTAACTCATTCCAAAAGTCATCTTTTTCAGTAGTGAAAACCTCAAGAATTTTTTGAATCAACTCTTCATTTTCGCTTTTGAGAATTTTTTGCACCAATGCTATTTTAGACGCTTGAAAGTTCATACTCAAAGATAGCTAAAAATTTTGCAACGCTCGAAACATCAATTACAGCTTACTATTGAATGCTAATTCTGCTTGTTTGACTTCCGTATTTCATTACATACATTCCTTCAGATAGAAAAGATAGGTTTAATGAGTGGTTCGACTTTCCTTTTATGGTTTCAGTGTAAACCAATTCTGATGTCAATGAATAGATTTCTAATGTCTCAGAGGAATTATCTAAAACGATGTTCACGAACCCATTGGAAGGATTAGGATACGTTTTAAAAGTCTGTTGGTCTTGCTCATAGATGCTAAAAGGAACATCAGAAATGTAAGTAACCCCTGTGCTAGTGGCTACCCAAACGCCATCATTTTCATCAATGGATAATGCGCGCACATTAGGCCCCGCTAATCCGTCATCTTCATCATAATCTAGCCAAGCTCCAGAGTCATAAAGAGAAACTCCTCCTACGGTAACTAGGTAATCTACGTAAACGGCTGCCCACACATGTCCTTGAGAATCTATGGCAATATCTTCTACTGGGTTTAACTCGTCTGGCGGAGGAAGCACAAATATGATTTCATGGTCTTCTTCATGCACGTTATCCGCACCCAGCACAGAAATTCCATCTGCGGTGCCTATCCACTTTTTATTACTGGCAGAGACTGCCACAGCTCTTATGCTATTACTCAATAGGCCATCATCTTCATTATAAGTAGTGAAAGTGGTGCCGTCATACTGAATCACTCCGAAAATTCCATTTGAGAGCCACATGGTTCCATCTAGGTCTTGGGTCACGTGAGAAACTCCAAACGAAGGAAGTCCGTCTGCCGTAGTAAAGTTGGTAAAGGAGGCTCCATCAAAAGTGGAAACACCGTCATTGTTCCCTATCCAGATAAGCCCGTCTGCGTCTTGAAAGAAGTGTTTTACTCTATTATCTTCTAGCCCATCATCTGTGGTATAAGTAGTCCATTCTGTGCCGTCAAACGTACTGAAACCAAAATCAGTTCCTGCCCATAACATACCATCAGAAATAAGAATGGCAGTTACGTTGTTATCTACTAGGCCTTCGTCTACGGTGTAATTAGTCCATGCAGTTCCATCATAATGAGAGATTCCGTACTGCGTACCGAAATACACATTACTGCCTTCTCCTACAGAGACACAGTTTACAGAATTACTGACTAATCCATCTTCTTCATAATAGCTTTCAAACGATTGTGAGTGAATGGTTAGAGAAACCAAAAGGACGAGGAGAGAAGTAAGTAATTTCATGAGATTGGGTTTATTGAACTATTATTTTACGGTGAATTGAACCGTAAGTAGTATTCAGTTTTAAGAGATAGATACCTGCTGATAAATTAGAGATATCTAAGTGCTCTTCAGTAGTACTAAGGCTTTCTTGTTTTACTAAGTGACCCTGAGGTGAGTAAAGCTCTGCAATAAAAGAGACGTTGTTTTCTGCAGATATGTTCAGCGTGTTATGGGCTGGATTTGGATAAACTGAAAACGCTGATGATATATTCTCAGTTACAGAAACAGGGTCATTTGTATAACCCAATGAAGGAAAATTCAGTACGAAAGGCCCAGTTCCGTTAGGGACTCTGGCAAATGTAGCTCCTTCCTCTATGGCTCCATAGGTGTATGAATCTATGGATGTTCCGTCTGCAAAAGCGAGTGAAATAAACTCGCCTAGTGAGCTCAGTTTAAAGTTAGCATGCGAACTTCCCTGAGCGCCCTGCTCATCTGCCCAAATGATGGCGTATTCTCCTGCTCCTAACGTAAGGTTGGGAAGTGCCCATTTGGTGGGATTGTCTTCTTCGTCTGATAGGTAAAGCCCTGCTGTAGAGATTGGATTATCACTTCTGTTAAAAAGCTCTATCCAGTCATCAAACTCCCCAAATTCGTCTGCGTCTGCTGTGTTTAAAGGAGAAAATTCATTGATTACTAGGTCTTCGGGGTTGATTTGGCTTTGCAACGCGTAAAACTCGTAGGCTGCTCTCTCTGGTGAAAACCTGCCGGCTTCTTCATTTTGAGCATAGAAATAATACTCTAAGTAGTTACTGGTGTTTTCTAGGATTATTTCATACTCATTTCCTCCTGTATTGACCATTTCAACTTTCTGAAAAAGGCCAGAATCCGAACGATGATAAAGGAATACTTCTGCGGCATTAGAGGCGTTACAAGTAAAAGTCATAGTTCCTCCTAGCTCTAGTTCTTCGGGAGAATTAGTGATGTCAGTAATATCAGGAGAGTTTGCGAAACCAGGATATGAGGCTAAGTATTCTGCCCGAGCATCCATTAAATCTGTAATTCCAGGATAGTCTATAAAGTCAGTTACGGTAGAGGTTAGGTTATTAATAAAATCGTCATAACCGTAAAACTTATTTACGTCTGCCAGCACATCTTCATCTATGAGCGACTGCATGCTTTCTGCCCTTTCTGCATAGTAGTTATTGTAAAAATGCTCATCAAAAATGGTTCTCATGTGCGCTAGGTACATGCGCTCGTAAGTGCTGTTTTCAAAGAGGTTTCTCATTAACGGACGTGGAAAAACCGAAACATTATTTAAGTGGGTGAGCGGGTCTATAGTTTTGGCTTGCTCTATATTAAATCCATCAAAGTATTCAGAACCATCTGTAAGTCTGAAGCTACCAAAAGACATATTCATGTCCCAAAGAAGGGGATTGAATTGTCCATTTTCATCTTGGTAGACGTAGTAATTCTGTCCGTACCCTACGTAGCTATCAAAGTTGATAAATGAATAGTTTAAAGCGTGCATCCATAGTGCTCTGTCTATATTTAGGAGCGGCTCTATTTCTGTGGGGCTTTCATTAAGCGTAGCTATAAAGTTTACCAACTCTTCCCAGCCATCATCAGACTTAATAGAGTAAAGCTCATGGTAATCTTCTGGGGATGTTCCAGGAGAATTACTCAGATTAGCGTTTTCTCCAAACAGCTCGAGTTCTTCAGGATTGCATTTGAAAAACGGTCCATCTGTAGACTGGAAATGCTGAGAAAGGAAACTCTTATTTACAGCCTCCACATTGGTGTATAGTCCCCAGTATTCTCCATTAATAAAGAGCGTTGCAAAGTTGGCCTTTCCCGCAGGCATATAGTTTCTGGCTATTTCGTAAGACAGAGCCTCCCTCACAAATGAAGGGTCCTGAATCACGTTGGAAAGTTTGATTTTATTATATCCTTGATATGCCGAGTCTGGATAGGTATAATCCAACTTTATGTTGAACGGGTTTTTAGTATAGAATACACTTACGGAACTGAACCCTTTATAACGGATTCCAGCGCCTTCTATCAAAGTGCCATCTATTTCTACATTACAGAGGAGTCTTTCTTCTAGGCCATCTATATAGAACTGGTCTAGTACTGCATCCCAATTGTCTTGGAAGAAAGTGACTCTAATCTCTGGAATGTGGTCGATGTCGTAAAAATCCTCTTGTGCATGTAAGTTCTCACTGAGAAGTGAGATAGAGAAAAGAATGACAGTGCATAAAAACCCGTTTAAAACTTTCATTCAACGATTACTTTTCTAGTTACATGACTATCTCCAGCTGAGATAGTGACGAAGTAAATTCCAGAGGTTTGTCCTGTAAGATTGATGGTTTGTGCGTTTTGTAACACTAGGATTTCTTTCCCAAAAACAGTAGTCACACGAATTTCATCAGCTCCGTTAACTCCGAATTCTCCCATTACAGAAAATACTCCAGAAGAAGGGTTAGGAAAAATGGTAGCGTTTAACATGGTTATTTCAGAGATTCCTACAGTGCACTGAGTTCCGTCTAGGATTCCATCAGCTATCATTTGAAGAATTCCTGGGTGGTCACACTCGTATCTAAATCCTTTGGGAGAACCCGAGTTATACTCCCACACCACATTTCCTTCCTCATCTGCTTCATACATAAATGACTGAGAGAGGTTAACAAACACATTTCCGTTAGACATTCTATCAGAAGCAGACTGCCCGTCAGCATCTGAAATACACTCATGTCTCCATGAATATGATGCTGGCTCATACTGCTGGTTTGGAGTTTTGTCATAATTGAATCCATTTACTGGAGCATCTATAGCGTCTACTACAGAGCTGTTCCCAGAGCCACCTTCATTGTTAAATACTTGTATAAACCCTGCGTTAGGTCTTCCTTCTAAAATCCATCTCGCATCGTGGACAGGCCCCGAGATTATTTGGTCTCCGGCAGTGTCATAATTGGCGGGTTTTCCCCATCTGTATAAGAGGTCTCCACCCATTCCTGAGTTTCCTCCTTCGTGAGTAGCAGCTTCTTCTGTAGTCGTGCTGTGGTCTATAATAAAGAATTCGTTTAGGAATCTTGAGCAAAAAACGATTTGGTCGAGAGTAGGATTATAATCTATTCCATTTACATGAAACCAATCTGTAGCTCCACCACCACCGGGCCCACCGCCACCACCACCTTGGCTGTCTGTAGCTATGTTTATGTTTAGCAATTGAGGATTTTCTGAGATAACTCCGTAGTTCGGAAGAGTGTTATCTTCATTCTGAACCATGTGGTCTGCTATGTGCCATTCCCACACTATTTCTCCTCCAGTTCCATCCTGTTGAACTTCTACGATGTGAGCCGCTTTTTTATCTTCAGCGTCATTTAGACCTATGGCTGCTAAATCTTCTTCTTCGATTATTTCCCAAGCGATTAACAGAACGTTTCCGTTGGGCATTAATGCGATATCGTGATGACTAACTACGTCAGCATTTGAATACGTAAACTCCCAGACAATATCACCATCATAATCGAGCTCCTGTACCATTCCACCAACAGCTGCTCCAGTTATTTGATTTCCATTATTTACTGCACCTCTTACTATGTTTCCATTAGGCTTTAATGCCATGGCATAATTAGCGGTAGAAGGACAAGACCATGAATGGGCTATGTCTCCTTCAGCATCTATGAGATAGGCGGTACTACTATTCTGTGGATTATACAGCGCATATCCATCTATGGATTGTGCAGAAGAAAAAAGGGCTAATAATAAAAGAGTAGTAGTGCATAGCACCGTTAAATGTTTTTTGGTCATGAATGAGGTATTTTGATATTAGACGACCTCCATGCGCTTTTCCTTCGCTGGTTCTAGCCGTCACTTAAACCTGCTCTAAAAGTAATGTTAGAAGAAAGGGTTTTCTAATTATAGGTTCTGAGTTACCATCCTCTTTATGAGGATATGTCTACTTGGATAGGAATATTTTTTTTATTCTGGCTATGTCATTGTTTCTAGAAAATGTAGGCCAGTTAGGAATGATATTTCTTTTACTTACCAATTCCCCGTCTACTGAGATTTCGGCATGTATGTAATAATTTGCAGATACTTTTTTTAGAAATTTTTCTATACCATTAGAAAAAGAAGTGGACATGGCATCTATTGGAGTGGTATTAGAATGTGTTTTTAGAATCTCTCCGTTACTTGCATCTATGAGTTGAATAGTTACCACACAGAGTAAACTCTCATTTGTGTCATTACTAATGTATGTGGTAATTCCCTCTTTTTCTATCTCTATAATAGGCAGCACATTCTGGTACATCTCTCTTACTTTATAATGTGCAGACTTTAGTTCCCCGCCATAATCTATGGTACTCCAGCTAGGTCCAGGCCAGCAATCGTTTAGCTGCCAGTAGAGAGTCCCCATACAGTGTGGGCGATTTTTTCTGTGTGCTTCTATGGCTTTTTCATAGGCTATGGCCTGAGTCAATTGGCTCATTTCCAAAAACTCTTCAAAGGATGTTGGTTCAGGAAAATAATCCAAGATTCTTTCAGTGATTTGAGCGTTTCCTATGTAGCTTTTTTGTCTGTGTTTCATAGATTCACTAGCCAAGAAAAGAGAGTCCTCAGGGATGTAGCGTTGCAATAATTCTCTACTCGGAAAGCTTTGGAAACCATATTCAGACATGAACCGCCCTACATTATCTGCATAATTCTCAAAGGGTTCTCTATTATGCCAAACGCCCCAGTAATGCATAGAACCTGAGTTAAAATCTCCTTTTGGACCCCAATTACTCAAAGGAGATGTATGGGTGTAAGTACGTTTATCTAAGGCATAAACAGTTTGCGGAATGGCGTACTCAAAGAGGTTTTGGTATCCCGCTAAAAGGTGTCTTTGAGTCCTTTCATCTAGGCTATATTCATCCTGCCAGCCCCAGTTATTCCAAGCTACTGTTATTTCATTGTTCCCGTTCCAGTGAGCAATGCACGCATGGTTTCTGAGTCTCTTTACTTGAAATCGCACCTCGGCCTTTACTGATTCTATAAACGGCTTGTCATACGGATACATACTGCAGGCAAACATAAAATCCTGCCAGATTAATATTCCATGCTTGTCGCAGAGCTCGTAGAAAACATCTCTTTCGTAAATTCCACCTCCCCAGACACGAAGCATGTTAAAATTGGCATTCTTCGCTTGGAGTACCAGTCGCTCGTAATCTTCATCTGATTTCTGGTTGATGAACACATCTTGAGGGATATAGTTGGCCCCTTTGGCAAAGAGCTTTTTTCCATTTACTTCAAAGTAAAAAGACTCTCCTGTTTCATCTTTCTGCTGCCGCACTCGGGCCATTCTTAATCCTACTTTCTGTGAAAAACTATCCATTTCACCTAGCGCTACTTCAAAGTCATAAAGCGGTTGTTCTCCCCATCCGTTAGGCCACCAAATTTTAGGGTTGTCTAGGATTATTTTTCCTTTTATGGTTTTAAAATCAGTAGATTCTGTAGCAGAGAAATAAGAACCTTGCGTATCAGAGAGTTCTAAGGTATAGTTCAGTTTTTCAGGAGGTTGATTCAGAGTAATTTCATATTCCAACACCGCCTTCTCCTCAGATAGAGAAGAAGTGTAGATATAAACATCTTCTATAAAAGTCTCCTTCTTGAAAAGCAGATTCACGGGCATATATATACCACACGTAGTGAACTTAGGTGCCCAATCCCAACCAAAATGATAAGGTGCTTTTCTCACCCAAGGACTGATTTTATCATCTCCAGCGTCATTCGAAGCGGGGAGTTGATACCCCAGATTTTTAGCAGTTTCAGCGTGTACTTCGTAAGGTGATTTGAAAACTACTTTAAGGCTATTGACTCCTTCTTTTAGCCATATTTTTACTTCGTTTTGCCACGCTAAAAACATATTATCTGATTTACCTATTTCCAGTTCATTTAGGTAAATGGTAGCGTAGGTGTCTAATCCTTCGAATTCAAGGAATACTTGGTGGGATGCTAACTCTTGTTCACTCACTTGGAATGTAGTGGTGTAGGTCCAGGTAGAATCCTGAATCCATTGATAATCCAGTTCGTTAGTCCCTTTGTAGGGGTCTTCTATGATTTCTGATTTCCATAAATCTGTGTGAATGTTACCAGGAACAGTGGCATTACCTTTCAGCGTATTTGATTTTGAGGAGAACTGCCAATTTTCATGAAGGGTTCTTTCTGTTGGTTGGTTTTGAGAGAAGGAGTTCAAAGCCAATGAAAGCAGCAGAATTAAAAAGGATATATTCTTTAGATGAGTCATAAGTACTTTATAAATTATATTTCATACGTCACTTTTTCTTCTAAAAACTCGACAGCTGAGCTCAAACAGAACATCCGCTAAACGCTTCATGATTTTGAGTGAACACGTCCTAAATTCAAATGCCAGTCATTAAAATGTTTTCAATAGGTTTTTCATCTGTTTGATTTCATTCGAATCTACGGTAAAAACTTGTTCTGCTACTGAGCTACTGCTCATGGAAACGGACATGTTTCCTTCTATCAAAACCTTTGCCGAAGAATGAAAATGAGTGATTCCTGTATTCTCCTGTATTTTCGAGATGTTGGAAGCTCGTACTCCACCACCAGCGAGTAGGTTTATTTCTGAGCCATATTCGCGTTGCAACGCTTTTAAAACCGCCAGACCTTCCTCGGCAGTGTTCTGCTGACCAGAAGTGAGAATGGTATCGAACCCTGCATTTATGAGCCTCTGGCAAGCGTGATGAGGGTTTCTGGTCAAATCAAAGGCTCTGTGAAACACCAGTTTTTTATGGCCAGCTAGGGGTTTCCAGTGATTCAGTAATTCCTCTTCAATCTCAGATTCAGCTGTTAAGGCTCCTACTACTATTCCTTCACAATCGGTGGTAGCACAGAATTTAATATCATCTGCTATAACGGCCAGTTCATCTTGAGAATACAGAAAATCACCAGCTCTCGGGCGAATAAGTACTCTCACAGGAATAGTTACGGCTTGAGTAACCCGCAGAATTTTCCCAGGGCTGGGTGTTACTCCACCTTGGAGAAGGTTTTCACAGAGTTCGAGACGGTCTGCTCCAGCTTTTTCAGCTTTTATGGCAGATTCTACGGAGTCTATGCAGATTTCTATTAGGTTCATCAGTTTATAATTATTTCATCCAAAAACACCCAGGCAGGTTCGCTAGAAGCTTCATGCCAGTGAGGGACTTTTCCGATGTTTTCAATACTAACTTTCAGATAATTCGCGTTCACAGGACTGAAAGAAAAGGATGGTGAAAGAATCTCTTGTCCACGGATATGCATCTCCTCTTCTGCATAAGAATAAGCGTCTAATTCCGTAAATATTTTTCCGTCTGTAGAAACGGAGATTACCACTGATTCTGGTGGGAAAATCCATGAGTTGATATAGCGGTAGAAATTCATGGAAACTGATGAGGTAGTTTTATCCGTGTTTGGGTTTTCTATAATCAAGTCTATATCATCTCCGAAAAACCCCTGCCAGTGTCCATCTCTAAAGTCAAGCGAACCTAGGACTCCATCTGTCAATCCGTCTTCTCCACCTGCGGTATAGTAGTCGCTGTAAGGCACAGAATAGTCAGTGGAGGCTGTAAGCCAAGCGTGATGGTTAAAGGAGAGGACCAAATCTTCCTTGTTCTCGGAAGATTTTTCTCCAGAACTGATGTTTAATTGACTAGGACCGTTTTTAGGAATCTCAATGAGATTTCCTGTAAAGGAGTTTTCTTGTATTGTGTCTGTAGAGCTCAATGAATAAATAGTCTCTGGATCTCTGAGGTTTTCTGTGAGTTGAACGGTGATTCCATTTTTATCTGTTTTGGTCTCTATTGAAATAGCCACAGTTTCATTTCCGTATAAAACACCTCTTTTATCCAAGTAACTGTAATGAGCATCTAGCCGAGTTAAAAAAGAAGGGTAGTCAGTATTCGTCCCCCAAAAAGCTTCTGAAGCGGCTATGAGCCTTGGGAACACCTTTGAATCTAACGTTTTTTCATCTGGCACATGTTCTGTCCACATATTGCATTCTGCGCCTAGTATTCGAGCTTCTTCTTCAGCGGTGCAATTGGGAGGGATAGGATCAAACCCATAAATTTTCTCTGTGTCTATAGCTTTAAGTGAGTAGTCGAGGTAACAGTGAGAAGTAGGACTCATAATAGCATTACGTCCCTCTGAAACGGCCTTTTTTCCTCCGTCCATTCCCCGCCAACTTTGGATAATGGCTGTTTCTGTAAGCTCATCGTTTAGAATCTCATCCCAACCGATAATAGTCTTGCCGTTTTCCTCGAGGTATTCGGCCATTCTATTTATAAAATAGGATTGAAGTTCCTCGCAATCATTTAACCCTTCTGTTTTCATTAGATTTTGACAGAAGGCACTCTCTTCCCAGCGGGTTTTTGGTGCTTCATCTCCTCCTATGTGTACAAAATCAGAGGGGAACAATTCCATAACTTCACCTAGAACGGTTTCTAAAAACTCGAAGGTATATTCGGTAGGGCAGTAAATATCTTTGAATACTCCCCAGTCATTTGGCACAGAAATTTGTTCACCATTACACCCCAATTCTGGATAGGCAGACACTGCTGCTGATGAGTGTCCTGGCATCTCTATTTCGGGTACTATTTGTATGTGACGTTCAGCGGCATATTCTACGATTTCTCGAATATCCTCTTTAGAATAGAACCCACCGTATAGCCCTCCATTTTCAGCTGAAAGATCTTCTCTCCAGGCGCCCATTTCTGTTAGCTTTGGGTAAGCATCTATGGCTATTCTCCAAGCTTGGTCTTCGGTAATATGCCAGTGTAAAACGTTCATTTTATAAAAGGCGAGTAAATCTATATACTTCAGTACGACTTCCTTCGGGAAATAATGTCTACAGACATCTAAGAGCATTCCACGCCACTTAAATTTAGGGGTATCTGTAAGTTCAAATACAGAAAGAGACGAAATCTCTGAAGCTTTATTTTTTAATACAAGGAGCTGATGAAAACTTTGAATCCCATTAAACACTGCTTCGGGGCTGCCTCCATAGATTTTCAGTTCTTGATTTTCACATGAGATCTGATGAGAATTTTGGGGCATATCTTCCAAGACCTTCAGAGAGATTAGGGAGCTGACTTCTGAATGATCTAATGAAATGTGGTGTTCCTCTTTTAGTAGCTGCTGGAGGTAGTTTATTTCGGAAAGTAGAGAGTCTCCTCCAGTAATTTTCACTCCATTTTCAAATGAAATTCCTACTTCCGATGACGAGACAAAAGAAGTCGGTTGAGGAATAATAATAGAATTGGGGTTCTGGTTTAATTCAGAGGAATTAGAATTTTCACATCCAGAAACAGACATAAATATTGCTACGCCAGCAATCATGTTCATTAAGGAGTAGCGGTAGATGTTTCTCTTCATGGGGCTAAAGGTCATAAAAAAGGCCCTGAACTAATCAGAGCCTTTTAAAATTTTATTCAAAAGATGTATCTACATCTTCACAAATTGTGATTGTGAAACAGGTCCCACATGATCACTAATACTTAAAACATATGTTCCAGGAGTCAATGATTCGATGTTTACTGCTTGATTCGTAGAATTAATAACTCCATTTAGAACGATTCTCCCTGTTAAATCGAGGATATTAAACGAGGAGTTAATTAATGAGGAGTTAACGATTAATTCAGAAGAAGCAGGATTTGGATAGATAGAAATATCGTTAGCTCCTAGTTCTTTTACTGAATCGAATTCTTCTATGGTCACACAGTAATCCTCAGTCTCACCGTAGAAATATTCCCCGCATGGATCTTGACCGTTTTGAACATCCCCTGCCCAGATCACAGAAACTCTAATTCTAGTAAGTCCCAGTAGGGCATCTTCTAGAACTGTAAACGTATCTTGTAGTCCTGTGTTTGTATTGTTTTCTGAAGCTACTATTTCATTAGCAGAGAAGTCACCGTCTTGGTTATAGTCGATCCAGACAATAATACTTTCATTATAAGTTTGTCCACCATATCCAACCACTACTTCAAGGTCTGAAGAGTTTCCTCTATTCAGAAAAATTTCTGAACCAGTGTAATCACCGTATCCTCCATCATTCCCTGAATTATTAGAATAATTATTAATAGAAAACTCTTGGATAAACTCATCTGCTGAAGTTTCAGTGATTAGCTCACAGAAAGTAGCATCTGTACAGTGTCCGCAACCAGTGGTTCTAAAGACTAATAGGTTGTCTTCCGGTGAAAGGCCTCCGTCACAGACAGAATAGATACTTATGTCATAATCTGTACATGGTTCTAAACCTGATAGCGTATAAACACTTCCTTCGATGTTTTCTATAGTAGTGGCAGAACCACCAAGTTGGCTGTAGATAAGGTTATACCCTTCTGCAGCTAATATATTAGGCCAAGTTACCAGAGCTTCAGTATCACTTAGCATTTCTATGGAAAGAGTCTCTAATTCTGGTGAAACACAGCATCCATCAGTTTCAATTAAAGAAGAAGTAGTCCACTCTGTTTCTTCTTCTTCAGAACAGACTGTTTTAATTTGGTATTCATATTCAGAACACCATTCAAGCTCACCTAAGTCATAAGATGGGTCGCTTAATGCTAATGCCTCAGTCCATTCTGTATCTGTTATTAGTTTATATCTAAATCCAAAAGTACTTTCTTCATTAAAAGCGGCCCATTCTACTGCGAATGAAACATTATCAGCAGAAACTAGAGTTGAACTAAAAGGGGCGTAGCAAGCTCCTTCTGGACATGTGGCTAATAAGATATTTAAACTATTAAATGAATTAACTCTTCCTCCTGTAACACATTCTGTAGTGAGGTTATCCACTTGGTCTACTCCGTCTAGAAGGGCTTGTCTGATAAGATCGGCCCCTGCTTGTGGGTCAGCGTGAACTAAGTCCATAAGTCCTGGGCACGGAACAGAATATAAAAGCCCGATAACGCCCGCAGTAAGAGGGCTGGCAAATGAAGTTCCAGAAGTAGCTCCATAGCCATCAGTTCCAGAAGTAGTCCAAACATTTTCACCTGGAGCGCCTAGATCAATAGTAGTCTGTCCATAGGCAGAGAAAGTTCTTACGTCATTATTATTAGTGGCAGTGACGCTAATCATATAATCAGATGCACAAGCAGTGGGTAAATCACCAATAGCATCTATATCGACATTGTTATTAGCAGTGGCTCCACAACTTAGAATTCCGGCTTCACCTAAAGTTTGATATAGTCCGCACCAGATAGGAGAGTCTTCAGGGTTTCCGCCATCTATACCCCATGAAGCATTTGTAGCTACCACGAAGGCACCTTGAGCTCCAGCAGTTTCTTCATACAAATTTCTCATGTCTAAAGGATACCCATAAGCTTCTACTAAGGATGCTTCATCAGAGATGTTCTCGCCTGCGACAGACATAATTTTCACTGTCCAGTTGGCTCCTACTACTCCTAAATCATTATCTCCTGTGGCGCCTATCATTCCCATTACTTGAGTTCCATGTCCTCCTTGGAAAACTCCTTCATCATCATCAGAGCCTACGTTCCATCCGTCTACATCATCAATATATCCATTCGCATCATCATCTATTCCATTGTCTGCTATCTCTTGGGTATTGCTCCATGCATTGTCCTGTAAATCGTCATGCTGAGCATTTCCTCCTTCTATAACACAAACCACTATTTCATCTCCTACAGCTGTCATTCCTCCTGTAGTTATATCCCATGCTAGTTCAGAGGCTATATTCTCATGGTGCCATTGGTTTCCGTATTCAGGGTCTAATGGAGTAGTTTCTCTTAAATCCACTTTATGATTTAACTGGGCATTAAGAACACCAGAGTATTGGTAGAGTTTATCTACCAACTCTTGCTCAGAGATTAAGTTAATATGAGATATTAAGTAGATGTTTAAGTTGGCATTAAGTACCTTTTTCACTCTTATTTGAGCTGTATTGTTATAAGCCTGGTTGGCCTTATTAATGACATCTTCAATTTTAACATCATCTGTTAACTCTACTAAAACTTGGTTTTCTACAATTTCTTGAGAATTGGCTGCCACTGCAGTAATAGCTATTATAGCTAGAAATAGAAATTTTTTCATGTAATAAAGGTTCTTTGTAGGTTTAGTACAAATTTAAAGCAGATAACCCTCGAAAAGAATAAGGCGTGCTGTGAATTCTATTCTGAATAGTATTCCCTCTTTACACGGTAAGAAACTGCAGAAAGCACCTCGTAAGGAATAGAATTTATCACTTTTGCCATAGCGGAGACATCCTCTGGAGTGCTGAATATTGTGACTTCTTGGCCCACCTGGGCATTTATTTGGGTAACATCAATGAACGCCATGTCCATACAGATATTTCCTATGATAGGAGCAGTTTGGTTTCCAAGATTAACGTGAAAATTACCGTTTCCAAGACTTCTAAAAAGCCCATCAGCATATCCTATAGGAATAATAGCCACTTTAGTGATAGAATCAGACACATAGCTTCTCCCATACCCTAGAGATTCACCTGGAGCTATTGTTCTCATTTGTATGATGGTGGTTTTAAGTCGTCCAGCCATCATTAATTTGTTTTGTATTTTTTCCTCTGAGCTAATACCGTAGAGACCAATTCCTAGCCTAACCATATCTAAATGTGCTTCCGGAAATCTCCCGATGGCTGCTGTGTTACAAATGTGTCGAATAGGCTGATAACCGAGAGCAGTACTGATTAGATCCGCGGATTCTTTCAGTTTTTGAATTTGAAGCTTTGTAAAACTGTCTTGTGTTTCCGAGTCACTAGCGGCAAGATGGGAAAAGATAGTTTTAACCTGAAAATGATTTGATGAGGTTAGTTCAATGGTTAAAGCTTGAATTTCGCTCGCCTCCATTCCTAGCCTATGCATACCAGTATCCAGCTTTATATGAATAGGATAATTTTCTATTTCTACTCTATCTAGATATGATTTAAATTTCCTCAATAGGCTAAGCGAATACATCTCTGGCTCTAAATTATTCTCTACTATACTAGAAAAGGCAGAAGGCTCAGGGTTGAGCACTAAGATGGGAAGTTTAACCCCTTTTTTTCTTAACTCTACACCTTCATCTGCATAGGCTACTGCTAAATAATGAACACCTAAACTTTCTAAGTGCCTAGCTATTTCATAAGTGCCACTTCCGTAACTAAAAGCTTTAACCATGGCCATGATTTTGGTCTCAGGCTTTATTAGAGTTCTATAGTAGTTGAGGTTGGCAGTGAATGCAGATAGATTTACTTCTAAAACAGTTTGATGATTTTTTAGCTGCAGCCGTTGGGCTATTTTCTCCAGTTTAAATTTTCGTGCACCTTTAATAATTATAACCTCTGAATTAAAGAGTTTATATATTTTAGAGCGTAAAAAGGCATCTACAGTAGTGAAATGTTCAGAAGCATTCAAGCTGTTTTGAGCTATAAAAGGGTCTATGCCAATGGTAATTAGTCTATTAATCTGATTACTGGTTACCAGCTCTTTAATGTGCGTATAGTCAGCGGAGTTAGCTTTGTAGAATTTAGATATAATCAATACTTTAGGCCGTTCATGAGCATAATTATTAGCCAAGTTCAACGATTGTTCCAGTGCTTTTAAATCAGCGCTATAAGCATCATTAATGATGGTACAGTTGTTCTTTCCTTTTAACACCTGTAACCTCATGTCTAAAGACTCTAAAGAAGTTAACCCTTCTTGAATAGTCGTATCATCTATTTTTAACACCATGGCAGTCACTAGGGCATGACATGCGTTTTCTATAGAAGCATCATCAGTAAACGAGATGGTGAATAAAGAAGTGTTATTTACTAGAAGTTCGGTTTTATCTGAGAACTTACAAATACCGATTTTGACGTCATCACTTTCATTAATCCCCCAGGTATATAGAGGGACTTTTAAAGATTTGAGTTCGGTAATAAGCATTAGGCTATTGGAGTTGGCTATCACTCTTTCTGCACCCTTAAAGAGTAGTGCTTTTTCCTTTATGAGTTGTTTCCTGTCCTTAAAATTAACAAGATGAGCGTCTCCTATATTTGTAAAAACTCCCATGGTCGGCTGAATCATTTGTGCTAAACAACCCATTTCATTAGGCTTGGATATTCCTGCCTCTATAATAGCTAATTCATTTTGAGGGTCTATTTGCCATAAAGATAAGGACACGCCTATTTGACTGTTATAGCTTCTGGGACTTACGGCAGCATTTATTTTTTGACTAATAATCTGAGAAAGCCAGTCCTTCACTATGGTTTTACCGTTGCTTCCTGTTATCGCTATAACTGGGATGTTAAACCTGTTTCGATGGTATTCGGCTAAGCGTTGCAACGCATATAAAGGACGCTCAACCTTTATGAAGGATGCTGATAAATCAGAAGTAAAGTCTTGGTGAACCACAAAAGCTCTGACCCCTTTTTCAAAGGCGTTTTTTATAAAACTGTGGCCATCATTTCTAGCTGTCTTTAAAGCGAAGAATATGGAATGTTCAGGGTTGGTTAATTTTCTGGAATCAAATGTTATATCGGTAATTACTCTTTCTTTCTCTCCTTGAAGAACTCCTGAAACTACAGTGGTTATTTGGCCTAAAGAATAGTTAGTCATCCGTAGGCTGAGTGAGTTCTTTTAGCGCCTCTTCAGCTTTTTTTTCAGCATAACGCTCATTCATGATTTTCTGCTGCCATTCAGGTATAATCCCCTCTTTTTCGAACTCCAGAGCTTCCACAAAAGCTTCTCTAGAAAGCGGCACATAACAGTCTTTTTCTCCTAGTTCTACCAGTTTTTCTCCTCCTGTAAACCGGTAAGAATACTGAGCAAGGTTGCCTGTTTTTACACAGATGGCGTGAACTTTCGTTACATATTCTGCTTGTGCCATAAGCTGAGGCATAGGACCAAAAGGTCGGCCTTTGAAATCCATATCTAACCCTGCTATTACAACTCTAATCCCAGCGTTGGCTAACTGATTACAAACGGAAGGTAATTCTTCATCGAAAAACTGAGCTTCATCTATCCCGATAACCTCTACATCATTGGCAAGGAGCAGAAGGTTAGAGCTTGAAGGGACAGAAGTACTATGAATGGAATTATAATTATGGCTTACAACCTCGTCCTCACTGTAGCGGGTATCTATCTGGGGCTTAAAAATCTCGACTTTTTGACGTGCTATCTGTGCGCGTTTTAAACGTCTAATTAATTCTTCGGTTTTCCCGGAAAACATGGAGCCACAGATGACTTCAATCCATCCATTTCTCTGCTGTTTGCTATTTTTATTTTCTAAAAACATTTTATTCGAGGACAAAGATAACCAAGTAAAGCGGAGTTTTATTCGTTATACTTGTAATCTGCATTTGGAAAATATTATTAAAATGAGGAATTTATTTGGCGTGGTACTCATGCTGGTTTTGATTGGTTGTGATAAAAGTGAAGGAGAGGGTGGAAACTCATCCATATCTGGAAATGTTACAATCCAACAATGGAATAACACATTTACCGTGATGAGCTATGAGGTTGAAGCTTCAGACTATGATGTGTTTATAGTTTACGGAGACGAGCTAGGGTATAGTGACAAGACCGAGACAGATTATAATGGAGACTTTAAATTCTCTTTTTTAAGAGAAGGAGATTATACTGTTTACGTATATTCTAAAGTAACCTCTGCTGAGGCTATTAATGACCAGGCACCAGATGAAGAAGCGATTACCCAGCTAGTTTCATTGGGTAAGAATGATGATTTGGAAATAGAGGACGTCACAGTGCTTAACAACTAAGAAGTTTGACTAGAGCATTCATATTATTGATATTCCTAACAAGTAGCTTTACGTTATCTGCACAGACAGATGATGCTGGAGCTTGGATGAATTTTACGTTAGAGAAGGATTTGCGTAAAAAGTTCACCACAGGAATAGAGCTAGAAACTAGGCTGAACGAGAATTTATCTGAGGCTAGGAGCATATTCTCTGAAGTTTTTCTATCTAGAGAATGGAGTGATGAATTTTCTACGACTATTACCTACCGAGCTCAAGCGAGAAGAAGACTAGAGAATGATTATGAAGGGAGAGACCGTTTAGCGTTTGATTTAAATTATAAAATAAAGATAGGAGAGGTGGGCGTTCAGTATCGATTTAGAGCTCAGAGACTACTCGGAATTCTAGGAACGGAATCAGTTTTATCTTCCTCTTTAGGAACACGTCATAAAATCAAACTGGACTACGATTTAAATAAAAAGTGGGAAGTCTCTTTGGCAGGAGAGGGCTTTTATTCATCAGAGACAGGAGTAGGGTTAACGCATACCGATATAAGGCTTAAGGTAGGAGCGCAGTATAAAATTAAAAAGAGAAATTATTTGAGTTTTGGGTATTTGGTTCAGAGAGAGTACAACACGAATAATCCATTTACAAATTATAATCTAGCGGTAAGCTACAAGCTTATGATTAAGTAAAATCTTCACTATTCTTATTTAGCACAAGTTTTATAATTTCCTTCCGTTCTTACAGTTATAGAATCGATATTTGGGATTGGATTTCGAGATCTCTAATCGATTAAAATTCTAGTTTATCAAAACCACACAACTATATAGTCTTTTAGTAACGGCTCTTTTAGTGCTGATTAGCTCGGTTCTGCTGGCCCAAGAGAGTAATTCAGCTTTTTCTAATGAAAGAGAAAAATGGCTGAATTTGACTGGAGACACCGTTCGGATAGATACGCTAAGCTTAGTTCCCCGAACATTTCAAGTAGTAAAAGACTCATCTTCTTCTATTTCTGGTTTTCAAGTAGATGAAATGGCATCGTTATTTAGTTGGTCTAATCCAGAAAAAGTGGATTCTATATACGTGAAGTACCGTGTGTTTCCATTTTTATTTAGTCAGACGTACCAGAGAAAAGACAGAGAACTATTGCGCTATGGAACAGATGATTCTGGGTTTGACCCAGGTTACGCATATACGCCCTCTGTCCTTCCAGAAGGATATAACTCAGGCGGAGGGATTACTAAAAACGGATATATAAGCAGAGGGATTAATGTGGGAAATGCTCAGGATTTGAGCGTGAATTCAGACTTAAATCTTCAGTTGACAGGATATTTAACAGACGATCTACAATTATTAGCCTCCATCAGTGACTCTAATATTCCAATTCAACCTGGAGGAAACTCTCAGACGCTACAGGATTTTGACCAAGTATATATAAATGTGTTTAACGACCGGTTTTCGTTGACTGGAGGAGACTATGTATTGCGAAGCAGACCTTCTAGCTACCTCACCTACTTTAAGCGAGCTCAAGGAGCCAATGTCACAGTAGATTTCGATCAAAAGAAAGGAGTCAAGCACAAGGTTATGACCAGTGCCGCTGTAAGTAAGGGGAAATATGCTCGAAATATATTTACGGCTATCGAAGGAAATCAAGGGCCTTATAGACTCACTGGAGCAGAAGGAGAAGCGTTCGTGATAGTATTGGCGGGGACAGAAAGAGTATTTATTGATGGAAAATTGATGAAAAGAGGAGAGAAGTTTGACTATGTGATAGACTATAATTCAGCAGAGCTCACATTCACCCCTAATCAGCCGATTACTAAGGACAAACGGATTCAAGTGGAGTTTCAATATTCGGATAAGAATTACGCACGGTCTATTTTTCAGTTTTCAGACCATATAGAAGGAGAGAAATTTAAGGCTTATATATCTGCTTATTCAGAGCAGGATGCGAAGAACCAAAGCTTACAGCAGGTCTTAGATGAAGAAGACCGTGGACTTCTAGCTGCGGCAGGAGATGACTTGTTCTCTGCAGTTATCTCTGCCATAGATTCCACGGGCTATTCTCCAGAAGGGGTGCATTATCTTCTTACAGATAGTTTAGGATATGACAGTGTGTTTGTATTTAGTTCAGATGCAGATTTGGCTAATTACGCTCTCGGATTTAGTTTAGTAGGAGAAGGAAATGGAGATTATGTTCAGGATGGGTTTTCTGCCAATGGGCGAGTGTTTAAATGGGTAGCACCAGATACGATAAATGGATTTTTGGTGAGGAATGGAGATTTCGCTCCTTTTGTACTGTTGGTCTCTCCCAAAAAGCAGCAAGTGGTAGCCGCTGGAATTGAATCTAAACTGACCAAAAGTATGGTGGTTTCTGCAGAAGGTTCCGTGACCAATAATGACTTAAACACATTTTCCTCTAGAGATGCCGCAGATAATTTAGGGTATTCGGGGCGGGTAGGCCTTGGGATAAATAAAGACTCGGTATTATTTAAGTCTTGGGGCATTACCTCTAAAATAGGTGGTGAATGGCTGTCTGAAAACTTCAGAACCATAGAGCGGTTCAGGACTGTAGAGTTTATTAGAGATTGGAATTTATTGGATAATAACTTAATCGGAGAGCAGTTTCTGTCCACTGTCTCAGCGGGAATGAAGCATAAGAAGAAGGGGATGCTCAGTTTTATGAATGAGAATCTCTTCATAGGAGATGGATATTCAGGGAATAAGTTCGGATTAAACTCAGACCTCAAACTAGGAAGAGTAAAATGGACAAGCACGTCTTCTGTTCTCCAAACTTCTGGGGTAATTAGTTCAGATTTCTATAGACATAAAAACAATCTGAGCTATGCTTTTAAACCGTTTAAAGTGGGTTATGAAGATGAGCTAGAAAGGAATGTAAGAGAAGATTCAATAAAAGCGGGGTATCAGTTTTTCGATTATCAGTTTTACGTGAGTAATCCAGATTCCAGTAAAAATAAGAGTAAACTATTTATTCGCCAGAGGACAGATGATGTATGGGTAAGCGAAGATTTTAGTAGGGCGGCAGTAGCCACCCAATACGGAGGAACATACGAGTGGTTATCTAAGAAAAATCAATCCGCCAAAATTAATGTGAGTCAACGGGTTTTGGAAATAGAAAATGATTCCCTCATTGATCAGGAGCCTGAAAACACGGTGCTGGGAAGGGTTGAGTATCGGTTAAAAGCATTTAAAAACGCTTTTAGCACAGACTTCTTTTATCAGGTTGGCTCTGGGTTAGAACAGCGCAGAGAATACATTTACCTTGAGGTTCCAGCTGGTCAGGGGTCTTATGTCTGGAATGATTACAATGGAGATGAGGTCAGGGATTTGAATGAATTCGAGATAGCGGCATTTGGTTATGAGGCTAATTTTATAAGAACATTTTTACCCTCCAATGAATACCAGCGGGTATTCTCTAACGCCTTTAATATGAACATCGGATTGACCCCATCTAGGGTTTGGAGTAAGAAGGCAGGAGTGAAGAAACTCATAACTAAATTTAGCCATCAGTTCAGTTTTAGTGCCGATAGAAAAACCACGGCATCTGATGAAGCTGAGCGGTACAATCCTTTTTTGAATAACGTAGATCAGGCAAGCCTTCAGGCGTTAAATAGCTCTGTAAGAAACACCCTGTTTTTTAATAAACGGAACACCTCTTTCGGGGCTGATTATACCATTCAATCCAACGCGAATAAAATTTTACTTTCTAATGGTTTAGAGAGCAGAGAAGTAGCGTTGCAACGCCTAAATGTACGCTGGAATTACTCCAAATCTATAGTATTAAAAGTAGCTGTCACTGACCAAACCAGAAGTTCATCTGCCACCAATGTGACAGGAAGAAATTTCAGCATAAATGCTAAAGAGGTAAGCCCAGAACTGTCATGGCAGCCAAGTAATAAATGGAAATTAAGTGCTACTGGTGATTATTCGAATAAGGTTAATCAGGCCGAAGGAGCAGAGGATACAGCCGAGCTTTTAGACTTCGGGATGAAGGGAAGATATAGTGAGCCAGGAAAAGGGTCATTAGAAATCCAGGCCAATATTATAGATGTTTCTTATGAGGGTGTGGTTAATTCTGCTTTGGCATTCGAAATACTGGAAGGGTTAAACCCTGGCACCAATTATACATGGACCGCTTTTATCCAACAAAACCTGAATAAAAACATCCAACTCTCAGTGATTTACTCGGGGAGAAAATCAGAAGAGAACCCATTTATCCATAGCGGAAGTGTGCAGGTAAGGGCGCTGTTTTAGTCTGGCAGTTGGCTAGCGGTGAATTATAAAGAGAACCTACTTATCTTTAATGTATGAATTGGTTTAAATTGATTTCCTGTTTTAGTTTGCTCTATTTCTCATCATTGAGCGGGAGTTCCCAAACCTTCAGTGAGCATTATGGTGTTTTTGAAATCGGTTGGGCTGATATAGCACGAAATATTGAGTACGTAAATGATAGTATATATATCGTTTTTACAGATCAAAATGCTACTGGAGGTAGACGCTTGTGTACTTCCAATATTTCTCTTTCAGGAGAAATCGTTTGGTCTAAGTGCTTGGATAGAGCTACTACTATTAGAGGTGGGGGGAGTAATTCGCTAGATGCCAATTTAGATTATAGTAAATATGTTCAAGGACAGACATTTGAAACCGTTCATCCTGGTACAGAGGAGTCACTTTACCTCAATGAATTAGTGATGTTTGACCATAACTTTGATACATTATTTACAACGCTAGTTGGAGATAGTATAAACTTTTTCCGCGCTAAACAGGCTAAATTTACTCCTGATGGTGGAGCGGTAATGGTAGGTTGGACGCATACTTTAGAACCAGAAGAAGGCCCTATTAATTTATTTATAGCCAAGTTTGATGAAAACGGAAATGAAGAATGGCAGAAAATCCATTCGACATCTCCAGGCTCCTGGGATTTAGGTTTTAGTATAGAGGCTTTAGACAATGGAAATTATATAGTGGGAAGTACAACTGAACCAGGGTGGGGTTCTCCTAATTGGCCTGTTATTACATTATTTGATAGTGTAGGAAATTATATAGATCATAGAGAGTTTGGAGATAATCAGTATTTTGAAGGGTGGGCTAACGTTACTGCTTTAGCGGATGGTGATTTTGTGTTTTGTGCCTCTAAGCAAGTTTCAATTGATGAAGAAAGCTACAGAATAGTAAAGTTTGACGAAAACCTGGATACATTATGGGAAAAGGAATATTACTTCTATTCAGCTGAGACTTATTTAACCCAAATAAAAGAAAACGAAGACGGCACGCTAATAGCATGCGGGATTTGGGAAGATAAAGTAACTACGCATGATTTTGGTGTCTTACTTAAATTAGACAGTAACGGGGAATTACTCTGGCACAGACTTTACCAACATGCCAATGAGGGATTTTTTCAAATCAATAGATTATACGATGTAGTTCCTATCCCTGATGATGGAGGATATGTAGCGTGTGGAGAAAGAAATGGACCAGATAATGGCCAAAATTACTGGGTATTAAAAGTAGATAGTCTAGGCTGCTTAGTAGAAGGGTGTGATACCATTACTTCTATAGAGGATATAA